>Ga0307515_10000168_pt1 | contig 160539 bp, 185 predicted proteins | sample 17_EM_MG_FD_194513 | JGI IMG/M metagenome (GOLD analysis project Ga0307515, IMG submission 194513) | Populus trichocarpa ectomycorrhiza microbial communities from riparian zone in the Pacific Northwest, United States - 17_EM | ecosystem: Host-associated > Plants > Roots > Unclassified... | reverse complement strand
GTTTGTTTGTTTGTAATCATATTGCATTCGGCCGCTAGCGGCCATGGCATATATAAAATGCTACAGTTTTCCCCTCCGCTTCCGCTTCCGCACAAATGAAAACTCAAAGACCCCAAGAATCTGACAAAACCCGAAGCCCCGAAATTAACACCCACACGGCAAAGTTGCATCTGCCACGCTCTCCGAAAAAACTGCACTCTCCCCCATGACTTCGCCTCAAATTAATTGGCCCCCCTTCCTGGAGGATAACCTGCACATCCCATCATCTGACGACCACCACTTAAAAAAAAAATCCTCGCTCGAGCCAGTCCAGGGTCTCATTGATATTATCGCAGTGGAATACCCCAACCGCCCTACCCAAAAAACACACGAGTAAGGCAGGACTTCGAAGGTCCGGAAATGATAACTCCCTAGGTCATACACGGCGCGCTGACCATCTTCGGGCTTGGCTGGGATGGGGGGGCGGAGGGTCCAGGCCTCTCTTGTAGTTCGTCCTTGCAGTGCCCGAGAAGCGGGTCTTGTCCGTCGTAGTCGGTTCGAAGAGTGTGTACGGAGCGTGTATCTCAGCACTCACGTCTCGCGGGGTTTTTTAGGCAGCCGCTTGACGGAACTTCACTGATACTGCGCTGATAGGCCATTGCTTTGACGCTTCCGGACCTCACGTACTGGTATATCCACAAACATGTCGTAGGCTTCGATAACTGGCGTAAAACGTCGAGTGGCGAGTTGCTGGGTAGACTACCGGTTGATGTCGATGCTGAGTGGTAAAGAGAGCTTTAAAACAACGAGATACACTTGCAAAAGCAAGCGGACACAGACAAGGGAATATCATGAAGCCAAAGTAATACCCCGCTCCCCCCCAAAAGGAGGGGGGCTTGGCAAAACCAGGCGTTGAGTGTGGTTGTCGAAGGTGTGTGTGGTACGGTACGGTGCGGTGCGGTATGTTTCTTCCTGACTGGTCATGGTTTAGTCACGTGTTAGTGCGGTGCTACCGTCCCTTCGGACTTGCTTCCTCTTGTCTGTCTGCATAATCTCCATCTTAGAGCTAGATATCGTTAATTGAAAGCTCTGTTTCTCCTTTTCGCGAACTGCTCGTTTCTCGTCGATTTACATCCTTGTTTTCTTTCTCTTGGTGGGCAGTAGTTTGGAGGAAACCGTGGGCGTGCGTATATTGTGTGCTGTGTGTGTATAAAGAGGGGATGATGCGGGTGAAGCTCTTAGGTACACGAAGACGAGCATCAGGTATGGCATCATGCAGTCGAGTGGTAGAGATTACCTCTTCGTCTCTTGGTTCGTATATCTCCATGTTCTCCCGCAAAAAAACAATCATCAAATTGGACAGTAAGAGGAAGTAAAACTGTTATTTGTCTACCCGCGCAATAAAAGCAGAAGGCCGCCCTCCGTACCAAAAAAACCATCAACACCCCCCCTCCCCCCTCCCCGCCACAAAAGGAACTCGAAAACTGCTCCCCCAAAAGCAATCTGTATCTACAAGACGGCGTCATTCACGAGCTCATCTATATACCTCATGGTAGCCTCGTAAATATCCACCCCATCACCCAGCAGATCCACCACAACACTCTGAAGCCTCTCACTTCCCTCCTCAAATGCATACTGCCTCCCCTCTTCTACACGTCTCACTGCCCGCCTCAACCAGTCGACGCCAAGTTGCACCACCACCGCCAAAAAGTCTCCATCAATATGTGCAGTCCTGGGGTCCCGTTCCTCTAGGCCCAGATCAGGCGGCGCAAACGGAACGCCCTTTGTCTCCTCGCGGTAGAGTTGCTGCACAAACCGCAGCAGCCGCAGTGCCTTCTCGTCGAGGACCGTGAGCTGGAAGAAACTCCCGTCCACGCCGGCGGCAATGATGTTTTGTGCGCCCGAGACAATACCAGGGAGGTGCCGCGTGGGCGGGACCCAGGGCGGGCGGCAGATGCCACGACGGATACGGGAAACGGAGGACGTCAGTTCTGCTTCGAAGATAGTTGTGAGAGATTGCAGGGCGGATTTGTCTACAATATGTTAGATGTGGTGGGTGGGAAGGATGGGAAAGAGGTACGTTGGGGCTGCCACAGTCCCACTACGCCGTACTGCTTGTCAGTGGCTACAACCACATCCTGGAGGAGTTTAACATGGTGGAAGCCGTTACGGGCGACTTCATCGCTGTAGTGCGTAGTGTTAGTCGGTCGCTGGTTAAGGGTAGAGGGATATAACGTGCCTAAAAGTCTCCACCAGCTTGTTGTTTTCAAATATTACTGTGAGGATTGAATCTGCAGCGCAAGAGAGATAGATTAGCTGGCCCGAAACTGAAAGGTGCACAGCTGGTGATCGAAGCTTTATTTCTGCAACGACGTCTAGCCTACTGTCACATCAACAATATGGTTCAAAGACCGTAAGGAAGCGTAACAAATAACTTTTTCGTATTCGAGTTGACGGCTTTCATATAAAGCTTCGATCCGGAGCAGTATAACAATGAGCTGTAAAGTCAGTCAGGCCTAGAACTCTCACTGATACGACGAATGACAAACCTGGAACCATACGGAGCCAACGAGTACACAGGTTCATCACATGTCACTTGAAACCTTCGCTTAATATCAATCATGCCATCTGCATTTTGACGGAGACTGAGTACAATAACTCTTCCTCCATGCACGCCTGGCGAATTGGCGTTGATGGATCCAGTTCCTAAAGCAACGTATTGGTACAAATTCCCATTAAGCTCCATATTCCATTCTGTAACCATTCAGCAAGTCAAATCTAAAGGGGGAAGATAGATCATACCCGTAAGGCAGTAGATCTGCTCGTTTGGTTTCCCGAAAATGGGGTCCTTCTTGGCACTGTCTTTCAACTCTTCATCAGTCAATCGTGAATCGCCGCTATGGGTTTAGTTAGCCATTGTTCCTAGATCCGTTTTCCACAACACGACGACACACGTTTTGGGATCAATAACTTTCAGAGAGCAGAAGGACTTCCTGTCTCCATCGGACCCATTGGAGTCACGCCCGACAGTCTTTGAGCAAGCCACGATAAAGACACCCAAAGGCTCATAAAATAGCAAGCGCCGGGGCGTTTCGTATAACTTCAGTCTTCGACCGCATATCTTACCACTCTCGCCAACCTCTGCGCAAAATATTTGGTCGTTTGTGACGCACACTAGGGTGTTATCCCCGTCTATTGGTGAATTTACTTGGACGATCGCTTGTATGGCGGGCTATGGTTCACCCTGTTAATTATGCCTACTCAAGGTCGTTAAGCAGCACTTACGTCGATATCTTTATCCTGGATAACAAACACCAATTGAGCAGCCCTGAAGTTATCGCAAGGCATGTCGAACCGATAAACTTCGGGGCCCGCCAGGGCAACTGCTGAGTCTTTGCGACGTACATCTAGGTACAACTGGACTGGAATTGGCCCGAATCTAATGTCCTGACTCCTTGCCAGTTGTATGTTTAATTTAGGGTCTGCGAGCAATTTTAGAACAGTCTACTATGGAAGCCCAGAGACACAAAGACGTACCTAATCCAGACGTTGTCACGTCAAACACTACTACTGTGCCACCTCTCAAACCACATAATAACTTCGCGGCACTATCGGTTGCGAGCATAACGGCAGACTCGCAGAAATTGAGATCGTGCTGACTCTCTGTAGCATGACCCGACACTACACCTTTTAGTGGAGCCCAACAGCAACCATTGAAGATAGCTCACTAGCTTGCTCCTTGATGGGAAGCAGCCCTTGTGAATCATCACATAGGAATATCTGCAGGGTTGCCTGTCTGGTCCCCGCTACTGCCATAACCCGATCTCGCCTGTACAGGCCCTGTTAGGCGAACAGTCGCTTCCTATTATCGGAAACTCACAGTTCCACAGTTCCAATGAATGTTGGATCATCTGTCAAAGCCACCGGAGCACCGATAAGCACTAAGAATTCGTCGCTAGTGAACAATATCAGGATCCACATTATCCGTAAATACTAAAGAACACGAACCTGTCCTGGTCAACTTTTATCGAAGCCAATACAATTTTCACGTCACTACCGTTGCGAAGAGCAATTAGGACGAATCTACCGTGAAGAGCGGCAGAAATTATCGTATCCCCACCATCACATCGTCGTTGCAAGCGGCGCTTGCGGGAGTTCTCGCTAGCCTCCATGCCTGCCTCTTGCTCTATGTCGACGTCGTTCACAGACAGTTGCACAATTGTGATAGTGTTGTGCGTGACCTGCACGGACCATAGCATGGATTGTTCATGATTTCCACTGGGCAGTTCCATTGATCCAGCAGCTAATGTCGTCTCATCCAGTTCTAGCGAATCTATGCTTTCGCAGTTACCCCATTTCCCATCTCTTCCGGATGATCGATAACACAAGAAAGACTGGTCTGCCAGACTTAGTAGTACAAAGTACCCATTACCCGAGGTATCCGGTAAGATGAACAACTGCCGCACACCTTGCAAATAGTCAACGAGTTCGCGAGCGGTTGCCTGTATTCCATAACGAAGTTCGGTGATGGCTCCATGGTCTCCACGACCAGTGCAGGCGTATACTCGATCCCGTTCAGCTATCCCGCCATTACCTTGGCCTCGGGCTGACAGATTGACAAGCTCGAAATCAAATACTGGAGCCCAGTTAGTGACCGACTCTTCCTGTTTTGCCCCTGTATCAACTGCGTAGGCGGATATATTTAACTGCAGACAAGCTGTTAGAAGTGCACAGTGTTAAAGGGATGTTACCACCTCTAAATGGAGAATGGATCACGGTTTTGGTTGCGCTTACTAGATAAATTCCTCCACTACTCATTTCTCCACCAGCTACGATCCTGTCATCGCGCCCCAGTCCGTTATCAAGGACGGCAAAAGCGGTGCCAATCGAACACTCCAGGGAGCTGGCCTTGCTAGTTGCCTGAACCAGACCCATCGACGTCTCTTCCACTTCCATGTAGTAGATATCTCCGTTTTCCATGGCTAGATACATATCGTCATGGCAATCTGAATATTGCGGATGTCTGTACGGCCGAGCCCAGGCTGCTACCAAGGGTTCTAAGCATAGTATTAGAACTGGATCTCTAGTTTAGGGTCATTTCTCAATACTCACGCTTCTGGCCACCAGAATTGGCAGCGTGTATAGCTAATTTGTGAAATGTAGCATTTCCAGCCATTATATCGGATGCCTTTACCACATGCGTGTAAAACTCGGTAACTATCAAAAACGCAGAGCGAATAACCAGAGGAATCAGGTGGATTGGAATCGATATGTCTAAGCACCTTATATTAGAGGGTGACTTAAAAACAGGGAGCAGTCAAGTAAAGCACCTTCCGATAAACGAAGACCATGTTGGCCCTGTTTGGCGGCGGTCTGCAATGACTTAGATGTCCCCCATTCGTATAACTGTAACCTCGATTTCCTTGCCGAACTATATATTGCTTTTAGTCAAGTTATCTTAAGCTATGGCCAAATGGTGTGTACTGACTCTATTAGAAATAACACCAGAAGAACATGCTCTTTGTCTGTAGGTGACGGATAGAGAAATTCCATATGAACAATGAAGGCACCCTTAACATCGAATGTTCTTTCTTCCTTGATAGGATTCAGCGGTAGTCCCTCTGACATCCGTCGATGAATCTCTTCCATTGTGTGAAGGGCATAAATTCGAAAACAATCCTGATATGCAGTCACCGCCATTGCTCTCGAACTGTTCACATAGGAGTTAATTCTCCACAGCCTGATGCATCACACTAAAATCCCCACTTACTGAGGATCAACTGCAATTGACTTTCCAAGGTGGGTCGGGTGAACTCCCTTGGAGTCAATCCGTTTCATGGAGATGATGAATTCCACCTGGCCTTGTTCTGGGCTGTCTTTAGCATATACAAACGCGAGGTGTCCGGAATCCATGGTCAAAACTAGTATATCGGCCGGAAGGCGATGCTTGAAACCCTCATTTCCATCACTGTTCATGGATTCGTCCCTTGGCAGACCAGACAAATTCGATTCACGCTGAGAACCGAACACTCGAGCATCGCGAATTTCTGCCCGGAAGTCGGTCTTGGAGCCAACCTTTTGGAGCTTCCCGCTCTCAGCGAGAAGATGAAGTTCTATGAAAGTTTCCTGCACAAGGCGAAGGTTAGTTGTGGTGTGAGTCTGGTAAACCTTCGTTCATGACTTTGGATTATACGAACCCCGATAAATACTACATCGTAGAGGTCGAACCGTCTGATACGGGCTGGTAATATCTTCTTCACCACCGGCGAATGTATCAGAGTCCTAGACAGTAGGCCATAACCCGGTGGAGTATTTGGTGGAGGCTTCAATGGTGAGTGGTGATATTCTTGCAAACCCCACTGAGGAGCGCCGGAATCTTCCATTTTAACAGGCCAAAGCGGACCAATCGATGGCCCTGGTTGAGAAAGATGAGGAATATCAAAGCTTATGTTTGGTGTTAGGTTAGTCCAGGTTTTCTGGTTGATCAGTGGCCAAGGTGGCTACCACAGGATTTACACCGCAGCCACCGATTATTATGCGACGGGTCTGTCCGATGCACTTAGCGGCTTTGCCAACAGTTAGAAGTGCAGCGAATATTTGCACAAAAGTGATTGCGGAGCTGATGGGTTGTTGTCGAATCGAAATCCGTTTCCCCGCTCCCCACGACCCGTTATTCTTTGACGCTGTCTAGTCCCTACTACTCACTGTACCGATGCCGGTACAAGTCGTACAAGGAACCGCCCGGTCAATCAAATGTATGATGCAAAGAATTGTAGAGAACCCTTACTACGGGCTTTCTGACCTCAATGCAGAGTTCCCTGTTGTTCGGCAGGGCGAACGGCGAATCAACCGGACCAAGGGGCAAATGCTGGAGTGCGGTGAGGGCGAATTGAACAAATTTGGGCTTTGAGGTGGCGTAGCGGCGGTCTGGTGGGATGTAAGTCTTAAGTATGTAAGTATGTAAGTATGTAAGTATGTAAGTAAGTATGTATATGCCTGAACATATGTATGTATGCTATGTATATGTATGTCATGAATACACATTCATTGTAATCGTAACACAGACGCACCAGATCGAGGAGCACTGGCAACCCGAGCGGGATCGGTGAAGAATTGAATGACGGAGAGATATACTCTGAGCAATTAATCTGTGCAGACATCACATTAAGTGCTACTACGTAAAGTACTTCAAATAATAACAGTGTGTTGGCGAACTTTGGGGTGCTTGGATCGACTATCCAGAGCAGGTCCCCCGATCGTAGCGGCTGCGTCTCACCACGCGACACTGGAAGCAACTACCTTCTTTGCTTTGGGGTTTCTTCACGTGGTAATTCGCTTCGTTTCTCTTGCGGCTCTGTTCGTGTAAACTTGTTGGTGCTTCTGTACTTGCGCGCGCCGCGAGAGGGATGTCTGTTTCCACAATTGGGGAGATATCACAATTCGTAGAGAGTTCTTGCATACCATACCTCCAGTTTTACAACGGCTAGGATCTTGTGATCATGATCGTTTGCACCTACACGGGGTTTGCACCGATGCAACGATGTGAAAAAGACGGTTGGTTTGCACCGAGTCACCGATGTCTACAGACAGGCGCTCTCCATCACATCCTCACTACGTGTACGCCTTTTATGATGGAGGTTGAATGCCCAGGTAGGCGGTTAGATTACTATTGAGGATATGTGGGAGATCGCGATTACCCCGATTATGCCACACAGTTCCTAAAGACCGGCAAATACATCCGCAACTGCTCCCTCACTTTCACTCCGCAGAGCCAACCCGCAGATCCGTTTTAGATCTCTAATCACTTACAATTCCACCTCGCTATCGGTCCGAAAAACAGCTAGAACGCTGATCCCTAAAATTCATCAACCCTAACCACTAGGATACAACTCTTGCAACCCAGCACTTTTGCATCAAGAGAACATTACCACGGCTCACCCGAACTCGCTAGAAAGCCACCCAATTCGAGCACGATGTCGATGTCGAGGACGTGGAACATTGCCACAAAGGAGGTCAAGATTTACGACGAGATACATGGTTGAGACCGGGTGCCGCATAAACTTGATCACGAAGGGTCCCGGCTGTCTTGTCAGACCAGCCCGTCACTGAAAATTCTCACTCATGACGCGCCTCGTAATCATTCTCAGAGGCCAAGAATGCGACGGCCCTGCCCGGGAGCGTAGGTGGTGGGGGAGCATCTTTGGAGAGCACTCAGTGTCTATTACCACTGAATGATTGAGGAGATCCACTGCTGCATAGTTACTGAGACACTTGGATTCAGCTAGCGCGTTAAGTGTCCCGAGAGGAAGTAAGGCTTCTGATTCCCTCATAGATGAGCATCCGGACCTGCTGCACAATTTCAATATAATTTTTGCATTGTTATTGAAATAGATTCGTGGTAAGTACCTCGCTGTATGCCGTACAATCACATGAAGCCAATACGAGAGAAGATGACATGTCTTGGCAAACAGCTTGAGATCTTTGACTTGAGCTTTCCTGTCACCCAACAGCATAACTCCGTAACCGAGAGGAGAGGTAAAATCGCGCGTCTATGGGGGCGGAGTCAAGGGACGGTTCTCTTTTCCGGCCCTCGTACAATATTCTAGATTATTTGTTAAGTCACGATGCACAAAACTCATATTGGAAGGTTTCAATCGAACACGTCGTAGTTGGCAGTTAGCAGGCAGCAACCCCCACATTTGCTGCCTGATCGAAAACAAGGTACGGGGATGCATGCATAGGCGCCAGACAGCTGGAAGCTTCCTTTTGACATTTCGTCAGTTTTTACCATCCATGAGGCAAAAATGATCCAGGCGCCAGGTTCACCACAGAGAGATATTTCATACTCTATTGGCTACAGCGTCCCATGTGCCCCCCGCAGGAAGTCACTGTCACTCTGCTTTTTATTTTATGTATCCCAGGTACCAGGTACTTGAGTATTTCTTGTGATGGTAACTTCCTGTCGCGGCTAGTCTTATTCCTCTTCCGGTATGATTTCCAGTTTTTGCTTATCTGGTAGAAGACGAGAGCCCCCACAACCACCCAAGTAACGCTCGCCTGCCCCAGCAACCTGTACACCCTTCTGCTCCGCTCCTAGTTACGCTGTGTTTGCGATGTCGTTAACAGATTCACGTCGTTTCCCCACCCCATACCCCCTGCCTTAGCAGCCAAACAATATTCAGTATGACAACACGCATCCAGTCGTCCCACAACACAACATTGCTTGTGTGAACGCTTGTCAAGCTCAGGATCCAACTAAACGCGGATACTGATTTCCCCAGGGAGTCTGCAAGGTTCCCGATGTTGACCAGTTCCTCATTGCACCGGATTGGTACCATGCTGGAAACTTCAAAACAGCCCACATCTGAACCTCCATTTGTAGGTGTTCGGACTCTGAGGGCATCGTATCTGCAACCCTCAGGCCTCCGATGATGATTGGGACGGGACGAAACGGCAACTATATGCGAGGAACTGATCTGAGTTGGTTAGGATGAAGCCGCTGATATAGACATGAACGCCGTATACTTCCAAGCATAGAGTAGACAGCTCGGGCCCTATCACTCCAAGGCCTCAAGACCGCGAAATCTCTTTGCCGGAAAGACGGGACGGATCAAAGCTCGTCTCGTGTACAGCACTACCCATGCCAAAAGGTCGATAATAAGTGTCGTAGCACGGTACTGTCGTGGGTTTCTCCTTACAAGCGGTGGTAGCGGTGGTGACAAGCGTTAATAGCGGGCGGATGGATGGTGGTGGTTGTTGTGGTATAATCAACGGTGAAGCTAAGTCTTTTTTGGATCCTCAAAAATCCGACGAAGCGCTAGTCCTAAGTTCGCTGGGGAGCACGATCAATGGCTTCAGGTACCTGACTGGATTCGCGAAGTGCCATGCGAATGGTGCAATGCGAATGATGCAATACGAATGATGAAAACTGGGACCGATTCTGGTTCTCTTGGCGTCCGATAGATTGGCCTTATATTAATCCCATAGAAAGTTACATCACACAAGTACCTACCCCAATAAGCGGTGTCACAAAAGGGGACGAAATAAACGATCGGCACTGTAGAGTGTGCCCCCAGGTTCCGTTCCTGCGAACGACACGACACGATCTTTGCGGGCCGCTCTCGACAGCTTCGTGAGAGAGAGGTACTTAGTGCTTGTATCTACTACGTAGCTTCTGACCCGTCCTTCAGTGCTGCTTCTTCATACCTCTTCAACCTCCCCCCAACACACAACTCAACTTAAGACAGCTTTATATAGCCCTTTGACACTGAAAATTCTTTGCCGATCAACACCAATAAATACTCCGGTTGTCGCCTTGATGGACGGAGATACCCATCAAGCCCCGAGTCCAGTCGAAAGCTCCAGCCGCAGCGACGTTAGTTCACTGCTGTCGCGGGCAAATTCCGCCACGTCCTTTACAGACGGAGAGAAAGATAAGATCCACTTGGTAGCTGCGGCATGCGAGGCGGGGGATCGGGCAACCGTTGTGGAACAGGCCATCGCGGTGGACGGCCTTATTAGTGATGAAGTTCGGAAAGAAGCTTGTAAGCTATACCAAGCACTTTTTATCTCCCGATGTTAACCTAATTCCTTATTCCACAGGGCCCTTCCTGTTGGGGTGCAGGATCGAGACCGATCTACGAAACAGCAATGATACTGATGGACAATCGGAGAAGTCACTGCGGAGAACCACGCGTTGGGAAGAGCTACCACCTCACGACGATGAAGGACAAGTAAAGCTAGACGTCGATCGATCGTTCATATATTACCCCACTAGTATGCACTAGCCCCGGATCCATGTGTTGTAATACCGCCCGAATCCCCGCTGAGTAGCACTGAAATGCAAAGCATAGATATGTCACCTCGACAGCTAGATAAACGGAAGAAAGAGCTGTCCGATCTGATTGTGGAAGTCCTGCGCAGACATCCGATGCTCGGTTACTTTCAGGTTTGGCCATTACGTACATTGATCACTACTCCCGATCTGACGATGTTTTGTAGGGTTTTCATGATATCTGTCAGGTCATTCTTTTAGTTCTGGGGCCGGAACTAGCAGTGTCTGCGGTCGAGCATATTGCGTTGTTGAGAATTCGTGACTTTATGCTTCCGTCAATGTCTCCGGCCGTGGATCACATTCGACTCTTATATCCGCTTTTGAATTCTGCGGATCCGAAATTATGTGCTCATCTGTCTAAAACTCAACCTTTCTTCGCCTTGGCTGCAACTCTCACGCTATATGCCCATGATATACAGGAGTACAGCAACATCGCCCGGCTATTCGACGTTTTCCTGGCCATGGACCCAGTGTTCCCGCTCTATCTGTTTGCGCAGGTACTGAACGTCACGCCTAAAAGGGAGGCCATCGGTGGATGCTGACAACCCACATAGATTGTAACGGAACGGAAAGAAGAACTGTTCGAAATACCAAATGATGAACCTGAAATGCTGCACTCAATACTCTCCAAGCTTCCAAAACCGCTTGATCTTGAGGGTTGGATAGCTCGAGCCATACAGCTTCTGAAGGAACAGCCGCCGGAGAAGCTCTCCACCTGGCGTCGGGTCTCACATCTGAGTGTTTTGAAGACATCCCGCCAGCCGGATACTTTAACACTCGCTGCAGCGGAAGAAATCTTCCAAAAGCAAAGTCGACAGCTGGCATTCAGGAAGAAGAGAAAAGAGTTTCTTCTAACAATGGCCAAACATAAAAAGCCAATGATATTCGGGTTGTCTGTCCTTTCATCAATTGCATTGGGACTGTACGTCCGAAATCATTGTGGGGTGGAAATGTTACCGGGAGTGACGGCGGTCCGGAGAGCTCTTGCTGTTGCTGTGCGGCACCTGGTTTAGCAGTGGCATTTTATGTTCTATGTCTAGAAAAAAGTTTGTGTTCCCGGGGGTGTGTCTCCTCTTTATCAAGTTGTGTATATACCACTTCAAAAGCGTTTCGTTTCAGAATCATATACAAGTTACGCTGTGATACTGTTACACCATGCCTGCACACCCACCTCATGCACATACAAGCTGCATATAGAAAGGGATGGACCTGCACCGAGCGAGCCATGCCATGCCATGTGGGAAAAACTGCCATGCGCTATAAACGAGGAAGATGGCTGTCTGCCGGCAGTTGGCATGGGGCGGATCTCAAGCAGGAACGCATAATCAAAATAGGGGGGGCAGAGGCGGAAGGGGGTATTTCCCGCTTTTTGTCTCCAAAAACAAACAAGCCTGCTTTCATGCGAGTGAATTTTGGCGATGGAAACTCCGCCGTCGGGCTTGCTGACAACCCCTCCCCTCCCATATCAGGTTATATACATGCTTGGATCGAGGCCACCGAATATCACTACCGATCCACGCACGAGGCCTGGAGAATTGGGATCATGCCTCGGCACGTTCATTAATTATTGTGTCCGCCTTGTTGTCGAATGGATAGGCATGCTCAAATTCCCGATTCAGCTCATTACCCATTGTCGTAAAGCAACATCAACTTTCCTCTAACAATAATTAGTAGTATATGTGGAGGTCGGTTATTGTCGGTTGCAGGAATCCGTTGGGGTGGGGAGCCGAAAGAGGGAGGAGAATGAGAAACTCGGATTGGAATGGACTTTGCTTGCTGATGAAGGAAATCCACAAAACGGAGGGTACAGCCAGCAAGATGCGCGTAATTTGAAACACCAACACCATTCCAGCGCTCCAATGACATTCCAAGTTGTTACGGGTACAGGAGATATCCATTCCGTTGTCAGCTTGCTCGTTCATGTGCGCTGGGGCTGAAAGCACATTTCATGTCAGCCTGTGCCATGGGCTCGCTCATTCATGCGCCCGGGGCCCGTGGAATGATTGGTGTATTCTAATTTCCCACGGAGCTCGAGTGTTCATGTGGGGGTGCTTCTATTTCTATAACCTATATTCATGTGCCTTCTCTGGGCTCAATGACAGCCCGAGGGCGGGTAGGAATCTTTGCTGTGCAATTTCTCATGGACTCAGAATAGCTCTGAATGGGCTCCATCATGGGCGCCCGGTGAGGGGAATTCATGTGGGCTCTAAATAGCTTTCGTGGGCTCACTGCGGGCGCGCTACAAGTACGAGTTGATCGCTCTTCGTTCACAGCAAATACACGGAATTACTATGGCTTCTCGAATGGTAAGCCCTGTTGTCGGCTATGCAGGCAGTGGTGCTAATGGATCGATATCTAGACGACAAATCTTGATGAAACCTCCGGAGAGATAACGAGACCTCTAGAGAGATAATCATTGGTTTGGACTTCTCTCTAGAAGAATGCGATTACCATCCATCTGGCAAGGGTACTATGGAGACGACCTGACGACCTGGCAACCAACGGCCGTCCATCTCGAGGAACTGGAATCTAGAAACCTAGGGAGGGAGTAATAATCCACAATCTACGGCAACGATATGCACGCGATGCCGGAAGCCACCCACCCGCCCGCGGTGACCATGCGGCAACGACGGAGGGGACACGAAATGCTGGAGTGCGACATCTTTGCAGTCAGTCTACAGGTGTCGAAGTATAGCCAATGGGTGGACGGGAGTTTACAAGAGGACTTCTAAAAGTTGCGGCCGCTTTAGATCTGCAGAAACGCAGCGGACTACCGGTAGCGACAGACGAGAAATTTCTTACTATATATGTACCAGCTCCGAAATCGCGAGAACGTTTAGCAGTTGCCAGTGCGAGGGCGGAGAATTTGCTAGCTGGCTGAGCTGCGTCCTCGAAGTTCCTGCACGCAAGACATAGTCGGTCAAGCGGTACAGCAAAGTGTTGTTTTGGAGGATTTTGATAAAATTGGCTGTCCTTTCTGGCGTTCGGTTGCTGAGTGGATGGTGATGTTTACATATCTGTTTGTCAACTTAAAGAGAATGGATTTCAAGCTTGTACTATAACGAGCGTGCTTTGGTATCCAAAGGACGCATCGAGACTCTCGGCGGCGCTGCTGGCGGAATCAAATTACCCGCGAGTGGGTACGGTATAAATAAAGCTCTACCAAACGATGTTCCGACAAAAACGAACCCGTTTTCAGGAATTTGGCTTCAAAAAGCGGGCCCTGATACCTATTTTCTGGGCCTCCTTTTTTATCGCGGCTTACTCGAGCGGAGTGGTATGCACGATCACGATGATGGTTGGAGCCGCAACACTTGGGGGTGAGGGGGACCCGGTTTTCAGGACCTTATATAACTGCTCTTGAGGGCTCTGTTTTCGACATCATCTGTTTTTTCCCACTGATGTTCCAACGAGGTTATTAACATGCTACATCACGGAATCTGAACCCACCTGGTCAGACTTGGCTATGCCTTTATCAGTGTCTGACGCGCGTGGGAAGAACGGCCCTGACCGCCTCAGCTCAGATTCTATGTGATATCTGTACTCAGCTACCCATCATGGTTAATGCTGAGCATAAGTGTTTATTGCTAAGATCTCGTTCACCTTCATAGGATTGCCGGGGCGGTTGTGAGTTCATTGTCGGTGGTCGACTATTCCGCTGTTATTTAAGTTGTGCACCCTAAGGACGAACCAATGAATAGCAGCTTTTTTTGTCCTAGAGGGTTTTGCCTCTCCCGGACAGCGAAAAAGACAGCTTAAACACGTGCTTTCCCCATAGTTAACATTCTGCCCAATGAACAGCATCAACCTCACTACACCTTCGGCTGGAGCTCAGTCCATCTCCTCCTCCTCGATACCCAGGATTTCCTACATCACCAGATGTAAGTGGTTATCTCGAACATGGCCATTAAGTGGCAGCGGCATGTCGGTGTCACTCACCTGTTGAAGCTCTTCAAACAACTTGCCCCACTTTGCCTGACCGGTATTACCTTCACGCTCGTAGCCATCGACGTACTCCAATCACTTGGCAATGGAACGATCGTAGGGAGGGCACTCAAGCAACTCCTCGTCTATGTCCTCGAGCTTGTCACGGAACAGATCTCGCCGGCTGCGAGGAATTTCCTTCTGTCCGAGATACTTCTGCACGGAGCCGATTCCGGCACCCAGCAAAAGTACTGAGATTCCCAAGGCGGCGGTTTGCAAATAGTGCTCGGCGAGGTATCGGTTATAAGCGCGTCTATGACATTGATAAGCAGACGAATCAATGCGGTGAGGGGAGCGTACTAGAGGTGGCTCTCGTGAATGCGGTATTGGTGCGACATGTTTGGCGGTGGACGAGTCGATGGTAATGGGTGTTGTTTATTAGTGGTGGGTTTATGTTGAAGAAGTGTAAGAAGTTACGTACCAAGGAGTTAAGAAGTAGCAGAAAGCTTAATTGGAACTTGGTCGAGTGATGCAGCCATGAGTAATACTATAGAATGGAGGAAGGGGGCTGTTGCATGCCTGGCCTTACGTGATGTGATTTAATTGGTACCATCAAAGCCTACAGCAGGAAAACCAACCACTGTATCTCGTACTACGGGGCTACTCGACTTGCGGATTGCATAGAGAAGCACCTTCATTTTTTATCCACAGCCTAAAGAGCAAGATTTGCGTAAGTTGTAACCAAGTACTGCAACGGAGTCTTGTATGTACGTCGAGGTATATGGCTCTCTACATGCGAGTTTCCCAACAAGCGTGGAAGTAGGATGGCAATGGCAGGCAGTCTTCTACTTGTCTGTGTGAAGTACTGTCTCTGAGTCTGCTCAGGTCCATTTCCGCCGCGTTCCTGGGAGTCTACAATAGCTATCGCAAAAATGGAGTGAGAACTCATGCAGGGGCTAGGTGAGGTATCTCAATAACATCGCCTCAGAAGGCAGTGGGGATTGCCGATCAGGTATGCTGTACAGCTCTTCTTCTTCCACTTCCACCTCACCCCAGGGCAGTTGAATATCAATGGTTGGACAGCGAAGTTCTGTACCAGACTCCTGGAGTGAGCTACCAATTAAATCACATCACGTGAGGCCGGGCACGAGTCTGAGAGCTTTTAGGAAAAATGCGTACCTACTTAAGCACTTAGTATGCAGGCACCTGGGCTCTGACTTTGAGTGCCGCTGTTGAACAAACATCGTCGTCGAACTTGTACCACACCACGACACAACACACCGATCCACAGCATCAAACACAATTTTTCATGATGACGAACACCAGGGGGAGAAGATTCACTAGAGATAACGCACTCCCACCACGTGAGTGCATTTTCCGGCCGCTTTGGGCTTCAAGTTTGGTTTGAACGATGCTGAAGCACTTTTTTCAGATTTGCTCCCAGTGTTATCAGCACCGTTGCTTGACGCAGACCTGCAGCAGATGCGCGATCACTTTGAATTGGCTGAAAAGCGTATCGAGCTCCTGGAAGGCGAATTGGCTGCTATAAACCCATCAGGCATTGCCGACCTAGGGCCATGCCCGCCCTCCAGGCCTACTGTATCATCAAGCACTGTGTATAGAGCTCATGCGAAAGCTTTGGCGCAACACCAGCTTGCCTTAATCCATCAAATCAGATCCGTAACTGATTTCCAACTGCGCCCTAGCCGCGATTCGCCGTCAGACCAAGGCAAGAGATACATTGCGGGTCTTGAAGAAGACATAGCAGACCTCTACAGGCAATTACACACCGGTGGTGCAAATTCTCCCATCTACGTGTAGCTTCAGAAAAGGAGCGAGACTCCAGAAGAAATGCACTCAGCAATCGATTACTTGGAGTCACTGAGAAACAGATTGACCTACGAGGTTAAGAAGGCGAAAGGGTAAGTAGGGTTCATTTTAGCCTTTTGTCGCTCAGAAAATAGGAATATAAGCTGAACCAACTCCAATCTTTAGGGTGAATATTTGTTGGACCGAGCTTCCGGAGCAGCCGCCACCCAATGCACCGCGACAGGAACTTTGGGAACATATTAGTATCTTGGAAAAGAGGGAGGCACTACTCAAGGAGGACCTGAAGTCCCTCCCTATCCCCTACACGCTCGGTTTTTGCAGATTGGTTGCATTTCGCTATAGTGTCAACTGTGGGATGTCAGACAGTCAGCTGTGGCGAAGTAGCCCATGTTTCATTGGTCACTTTAGTTGATCTATAAGTGAAATTGCCTGAATCGACGAATGCAATCAATCTGCAAAAACCGAGCGTGTAGGGGATACGAGTTAGCTAGCATCCCTACCTCAAACTATCTTAACTTCCCTGGCTGATAATATGTTACGCAGGGCGGTCGCTGAAGAACAAGCCTCTCTCGTTGGATTTGAGATTTTCCAACACGTGAAGAAAGAGCTTGAGAAACACGGAGTGATTTTTAGGGACAAGGAGGGGAGACGGAGAGCTGTGCGAGAAGTTCTCCTTTCTGCAGGAACCCCAGGGATTGTCGAAAGAATTATGGACTCACTAGTCCGGTGTAATTTCCAGGCACACCCCGCGCAAAATACCATGGGGCAGTATGCAAAGGACCTGGACAACTTTAGCACTAATTCTCCTCATGGACTCGGAATGTCAATGTGGGGAGGGACTAGCTGCCAGGTTTTTCCCATATTGGTTCAGTGATGGTGCGAACGCTCGGAGTGACAATACGAGCGGTGGTGGTAATAGTCGGCACAGCGGACGGGACGGCAGGACCAGTGATAGTGGCGGGACCGGACATGTGGGTAGGGATGATAGTACGGGGGGCAATACCAGAAGCCGCTGCTTTTATTTCAACACCGCCAGCGGCTGCAGATTTAGCGGTAGATGCCGATATGAGCATACCTGAGGCATGATGAGAATGAGGAAAGGAAAGTTGTTAGGTTTGGGGAGGGAAGGGCTTTGTTCTTGACATGCATCGTTTGCTTCTCGGTTTCTCGGCTTCTGCGCAATTTATAGTAATGATTCTGCCTTTGTATTTCATGTTTCCCAGTTTCCGCTCATAAAACCCACAGCACCCGCCCGTCACCGAATGTCTTTGTTTCGTTCAGAGAGTGACAACCCATACTATTGCCTGCAAGATATATGGTTCCGTGAATCCTGGCCCCTTCATGATAGATAACATTGATCGTTCTCAACAAAGGAGACACAGTAGCTTGCACTTACCCTGACCGAACATGCCTGGTATAAGGTGGTGAACGTCTATTTCCAAGCGCGATGCCAGCTAGAGTCGACGATCGGCTAGCCGAGTCTTGGCACAACGCTACTCCCGCAGAGCCGCACCTTAATCCGTACGACCATCAACCTCCTGAGTTTTGACCGATCCTAGCGTCCGTTTCAGCGGGTCTTTGGGACACACAAATGAGCTGAGGTCTCTAGTTTGAAGCAATTCCGTCCAGAACTCGCAGACCTGACTCCGCCTCATAGGTTCTGCTGTGGTGGGAAAACAGGTCTTCCCACCACTACGTAGGAACGTTACAAGCGGACGGATTTAGGATGGGTTAGGGTAGACGAGGATCTGAGATTGCGTCACGTATAACTACTACCCGTCTCCCTAGAACTTGCTTGTTTTTATGATATCAACTGACCTACTAGTACGGATTCTAGATGGGACCGAGCATCACGGTAGGAATGGCGAGGCTGTAGCGAGGGAAGAAGGGAGCTGTGAGTGGGTTCAGTGCAGGAGGAGCGGTGGATGACGTTCCGCAGTGTAAAGATAGACAATATCATGGTGACGCAGAGTACAGCGACGATCTTCTCTGGCAGCAGTGCGAGTGAAAGCTGAATTCCTCGCGCGATAAAAACAGCTCCAATGAAACTAGAAAGCATGAAAGCTGACTGTGAATCCGAAAGTACAAAAGCGTGCCGATTGTACATCCCCAAAGTTTACCGCTGCCAAAGCTGGAAATCCCTGGGGGCTTTCTGAAAGTGAGGTTGAATAGTCAAGTGACTTCCCACGTTCCTGCTTTCAGAGCCTGAAAGCGGCCAAGCGATATTCGCGATGTCGGTCGCTTCGCAACTTGGAAATTCGGGAGTGAATGGCAATTCATTGTGAGTATCACTTGAGTGGCACAAAAGTGTGGGTGATCAGCGCTACAGAAATCCCCGACCAATCAACATCGCTAGCGTACACCACAGAAGTCTCCGGCTAATCAACGTAGTTAAGATACACCACAGAAATCTCCGACCAAGCAACAGAGTTAAGATATACCACAGAAATCTCCGACCAAACACATGGTCTATATTCAACCACTCGTTCTCGGCTCTATGCAACGAGCCCCGTAGCGGCCGGCAGAGGTGTCGCTCACTACCCTTCTTCCCAAAGCTTTATTCCCCCAGAATTCCGTCGCATCGATTGTAATCCTGTACTGGGGCCAATTCTTTGGGTTCAAGCCTTTGGGAATTTTGCTGCTGTTTCGGTCGTCGATGGGTTGTGGCTTTGTGTATTCCTCCTCTCTTGACTTAGGTACGACCCATACCAACGCTGGCGGCACCCGGCGGACACTGCTTGGTAGCGCCATCCAGAGATCGTATAGATGCAGTGCGCGGATAGGATGCACCTTGGCGATAGTCATCTGGAAGAAGTATGCGCGGGGGTAGTTGTTCGACTCAACACATACTACTAAACCGTCTATGACGGGGAAATTGGATTGAGCTGGTCTGAGGTAAATGCCGTCCAGGCCAGTGTCGAACTTGCGGCTGCTGGGACTTTCACGCAGTAATTTGCTCAGATCGGTGTAACTAGAGAATAATGACGACCGTCCCGGCGTAGGGGCATTTGTGTTGAGCCAGATCCTAATGGTGCCAGTAGTTGCCCTCGCCAGGGCGTCTTGTTTGTGTCTTTCGAGGCCTTCCTTGTCCTCTTCGGATACTCTGCCCGGGTTATGTTGGGTGTAAATATTTTCCAGCTCACTGTGAGGTGTCAGGATCACGGCGGTGTGCATCCCTCCAGCGCCCAGACGCACGTGAACTTGTTCTTCGAAGACCCATCCTGCGACACTGCTTGCGAAAGGCCTTCGCGACATCCACTCGAACAGCATGCGTGAATGACCTTCTGCATAAAGGCCAGCCTGTTGTAAGTACTCTCTGGCGATCCATTCAGATCTGAAACTGAAAGCATATTCTATCGAGCAGAGTTTCAGGCTGCACCCGTCGTTCAGTACTGGTTCCATCATGAATACTGCATGGGAATCCTGCGTGCTAAATTGTTGGAGGAGGATGCTTTGTAAGTCCGTCGACTTGAGACAGGCGTTGATCTTGTTTGAAACTGTATTATCGGCTTGTTTTTCGAGTATATTGAGCCTCTCTGATAAGTCTATCACGCTTAACTCATCGAGGAGAACCCGGGCAATGGGTCCGTACTTCAGAAAGTTCGAATAAAGGCGGCGCAAAAGAGGCTCGTCCTGCGTGTTGCTGTCTACAATGTAAGACACTGAGCGTGAACTAACCCTAAGCTGAAGGTGTAATGTACTCACGTTGCACAAACTAATTCTTCCCAGGTCCAAGTTGGCAGGTATATCGACATTGGCGAGAGGGCTTTTTGCATGGCCTTCGTATTCTCTGGTCGAGGAGATGTCGTACTCACGAGAAGCCAATTCTTGTACATCCGGTGTTGAAAATTTGCCAACCCGCCCATGGGCTTTCCGTCGACTAATGCCCAGACAGTCACGTCACGGAAAAGCGGGTTTGATGGCAGTAGGTCTCCTAGGCTGCACACTCCGCCTTCTGAGAAAATAAGATGAAATATGCCGCTTTCGGGAGTTCCAAGTTGCAAAACTGTTGGTAGCTCGCGTAAAAGACGTTCTACCAGGAGGAGCGACCCAAAGTAAGTCTTGCCGATGCCCGGCTGACCCGTGATAATAATGCCACGGGAATGCTTCCCCTGCTCTCTGGCAATTGGTTTCTCGGCATCATTCACCGCAAGGCCATCGTCTTTCTCCAGTTTCAACAGGAATTCAAAAAGCTCACGATATGAATCACGGTAGTACATCGAGTGAGCCCCACACGGCAATCCAGGCGGATCCGCAGACATCGCTTTGAGAGATAGAAACGTGGCGTGGATGGTGAGTTTTTCTTGCTGAGGATCCGTAGTATACTCATATTTTCCAGGCTCATCTTTAGCGTTCTCATCTCCTGCGTTCTTGTCTTCTGTGCGATTGTCTTCTAAGCTCTCAACTCCTCCATCTTCGTCCGTCCCTGGATCAGCAGGGGACTCTACGAGCACACGGGCTCCTTCTGGGATGACTGTAGAAAATTTAGGAACCTCAACTACGCGTTCGACAAATAACTGCTTTCGAATCTCCTTATTGCGACCCCATAAGAGTCGATGGAGGTCTTGGTAATTTTCAAGTAAATCTTTGACGTCGTTATTGGTTGTTGACAGGTGATGAGTTTGTGTTCGTTTCGAATACGCGGAGGTTTCGCTGTCTGTAATAAGTCAGAACCGAAAAGCCAATGAAGGATGTAAGGATGTAAGATAAACGTGCCAGATCGTAGCCTCTTGCCTGCGGATGAAGTGGCGTCGTCATTCTGCGCCCGCTCGGCAACCGCCTGCACTGCTGCATACCATAGTTAGAGCAGAGTCCCTGAGACCATGTCGTAAGGGGGCTCTCACCTTTAGAGGCAGCTTCATTGATAGATACAGCAAAAGCCCAGACTCTCGCCCACGCGAACTGTGGTAGCCTGATATCGTCGGGCTGAGCAGTGTAGAAGCCCTGCTGGGCACCCAATACTAAGAACAGAGATCCGTTAAGGGCATGCTTCCGGAAACGGTGCACCAGGTCTTGGATGTCGTCAGAAGAAAGATTGAGAATAAGCTTCAATTCACTGAACAATTCCCCAGCTTTGAGTGCCATATCCTCAAAACCCCACCCCAGAACCTCCTCAAGAGTAGGCATCGGTTGCCATACCATCGCGACAAGTTCTGGGAAGATGGATGTGCTGTGTGGGATGAGGGCTCAAAGAGATGTGGACAGAGCGGCAGTGTAAGGTGAAGGAGGAGAAGAGATGTCGGAACTTTGACTTGGCGGCTTTAGCCGGTAGGCTTGTGTAACCTCTAGGCGTCAAGAACATCCAAGCCCAGCAGCACTTTCTCAGTGCTTGATTAGATGGATCGATTAGATCTGAGGAGATTAGATGGCCGATGAGGTCATCAGCTCGTTAGCGTGTTGAGTGCTGAATTGAACCTCATCTTTTCCCCATCGACATGGGTCGGTGTGCCAATGGGGCGGTGGTCGCAGTTTTTCTGCGGTTGAGCCAGAACCGTTGCCAGCACTACTATATGAAAAAGGGTGGTTTTTTAAGACGGTTTATAGGGGTTAACTACTCGTCGGATTTTCAAGTTATGGACCACCTAAAACCCTAACCCTTAGCAGGGTCATCAAAAACTCATTTTAAGCGCTGGGTAAATTCATTTTACCGTGGGTTAGGGTTCGGGTAGCCCATTACTTGAAAATCCGACGAGTAGTCTGGCAACCCTCACAAACGAAGCTTGCTTGGGTCACGTAATGAGGGTCTCCAAAGTAGGGTCTTGCAACAGTTCGGTTACCGTTCCCGAATTTTCTGAACAGTCCGAAAACGGTTCCAAAACGGTTTCCGCAAAATAATGTGCTTATAACCGTCCTAAAAACCCCCAATTTTTCATATTGTATATAGTCTGACAATGAACCCGAAAAGCTAGCCTCAGAAGAAGTTATATACAAGTGCGACTCGCATTGTACGCGCTATCGCGTCGTCTATGATCGTGGTATTGACACGATCTTGCAAATATGCTGCTCGCCAGCGGCACAGACTGTCGTGCAAGCTGACACATCCGAGAAATTCGTGACAAAAAGGGCTCAAATAATGGGAATAGAGGCCCGATTAATAGGCCAAGCACCTTAAAATGGGGTCGTTTTCGTCAGGACTCCATTAGGTAGTGTATATACATACAGTCCCGACAAAGGCCGGAAGAGGGGATTTTGGCCCGATTTTCCGGTCCCATAGCACTGTTAGTCTCCCTGAATTGACTCCACAATGACTAGTCAATAAAAAAGTCTTTCCATCAAAACCTATTCACTGTCAATGAAGAACACAATCACATTTCGTCTACTCCATCATCATTACCTCCAGAGAGATTAAATATATTTTATTCTCCAAAAACTAGAATACAATTGCAAGCCCAACGGCTATTTTTATCCCAATAAGTAAAATCAAAGCTGTGATCCCAACAACACCATTAATGGCAAAAGCATCTTGTCAAAACACCTTGCTGTATGTAGCCCACCTGTTTAGAGAACTCCTAAATCCATGCTATCACAAAAGAATCTGCTTATATCATCTTCAATCAATTGCATTTCTTTGAGGAATAGACTCTACCACTCACCCTCCTTTATCTAACAATCCTTGCCACCACAGCTTTCAACTCGCTTGACATGGTGGTGGTGTGGGAAGGCGGCCCAGACGCGGGAGCATCTCCTCCGCCACTGCAAGAAGTGGAGGAATGAGCAGCGGGAACTATGGAAAGCAGTTAAGTGGGAGACCAGCTAAACAGCGGGAAGATGCAGGCACGTGCAAGTATCCGAACTGTTTTCAATGGAGAAGTGTGATCAGGCGGTGATGGACTCCCTGGCGGCCACGGAAGTCGGGAAGTTCCCTCACCGCTGAGCAGGGGTAGAGGGTCATTCTCTTGCGTTTCTTTTGTGCTTAATCATTCCTTATAGTCTCATTTGTTAAAGGTGAAGAAGGGTAGAAGGAGAGGAGCTCCCCCACCTAGCCGACCATTCGGAGGGGGAGGGGAAATCGGGCACTGCCATACTCTAGAGTGAATGCAGAATAATTAAAACAAACAAACTCGCTTGACGTAATCCTGCAAGGTTTCTTGTTTCCAGCATTTCCTTGCATGTAGATATACGCCATCTCCACGGATGTATTGACTTTCCTTCGAGCCTGGTGAAGTCCGCCTTGAGATCATCGATCTTGGTATGGACACCGTCAATCTTATTATCAATCTTAGTATAGACGCTGTCAATATTATTATTAATCTTAGTATAGATACCATCAATCTTAGTGTCGAAATTGCTAGCGGCATGGTTGCGTCCGCTATGGTTGTCCCAAACAATAATAACGGTTGCAAGAATGGTGAAGGCACCAGTAATGAAGTGCCCGAGATGGGAACGCAGAAATACTCCAATTGACGACATTCCATTAGCAGTGATCACTGTGAAGAAACAAAGAGCAAGTACCGGTAGAGTTCATCTTGATCAGTTATCAAAGCCTACTGCTATGAGGTCGAGGAGTTGATGTTTCCGACCGAGGAAACGATGAGTATCGAAACAATGAGTGTCGAATATGGTGGGTGTGGCTCGCTCCCGCTGCTGATTTGTATAGTTGAGGTTGTCGTTGTTAATCCGTGCTGTCTCCGTCGAATGGTGGGGTCGAAAGAGGCGGGAACTCTTCAATTTCGTGTCACTGCGTGCCGTCTTTCTTTTTGCTACTAGTAGTGAGCCTGATATGTGCGATTATGTTTTCACTGGCGGTTTATGGGTTTACATTCCTGTTGCTGTCGTTTTAGATTCTGTTCGGCTTTAATTGATGTTCATACTGGAGGAATCGTGCTGGCTTAGGAGTGGTGAGATATTACCAAAGGGTATCGTCTTTATCCCCTCTCTAAGCTGAACCACCGCCCCAGAATAAGGTGTGTGTAGAGGGTCATGAGTATGAGGTCCGAGGCGTTGCGTTCCAAGAGATTGAAGTTTTTGAGCTTGTCATAGAGTAAGGAAGATCTAGAGTCTAATAGGAAGCCACCAATTTTCTCCATATTGGAGGGGGCATCTTTCATGCCATCGAACACTGCTCGCCAAACCAGGTGCTAACAATAGCAAACACATCAGCAGTCAAGAAAAGCAAGTCAATCTTGAGTAATGCTTCCAGCATTTCAATTAAATACCCTTCAGAGAGTAAGAAGCTATATCCTTCTACTGACCCCTTATGTAGCCAAGGTATATCGTCTTTGTCCCTTCTCTGAGATGAACGACTGCGCCGGAATCTACTATCCAATGCAAACTTTCCAAATTCCCACTTAACCGCTCCGCAATGCTCTCCAACGATACTGCGATGCTCGTCCTCTAGGTAATTAATCACACGTATCCCGATGCTCATGGTCTGCGCATATATCTAGTGTACCGAGTGCAGTGGTTCGTAAAAGTTTTTGGTGTGACAGCTTTTAGTGGACGGACCATAGGTGTAAAAGTTGTGATTCTCTAGTGCATGGCGGGCACATCCAGTGAGGAACGTCTTAGAATTACAGATGAGCAGGCCGTCTGTGACACATAATTTCCGAACCATCGCGCTCACTACAGTATCCGTATTGAAATATTGCCTAGAGCCAACTCGTTGAATAGCATTGTTACTATAACTCGTTCGACACAGGAAATTATTATTACCTAGTTGAGAAGTGACGTCGTAGTGTGCAGAATTGGCTATGGTATGTTCAGTTATTTATAGGTAAATGTGAGAAAGTGTGCTTACGAGAAGTAAATCCTTCAATTCAACCCATATCTATTTCATCGTATAATGTCCTTTGAAAAATGTTGAGTTTGGTGCTTCTAATGTAAATAATTGGAGATCGCCTATTCTTGCCACCATGATCACCACCCTTGTCTAGCGTTATGACAATCCACCCGGAGTCAACAGCGCAAAGTCTCTGTTAGTTTTCAATGTTGAGGTGCGGCTCTGCGGGTAGGGCTGAACGTGCCAAGCTACCGTATAACGTACGTAACGGTGATGCGAGACATCCACGTGAAGTGAGACGGTCTGTGCACCCTATAATTGCGCCATCAAATTTCGAATAACTTTTCACATAGTACATACAGAGATTCAAGTACAGTGATATGAAAGAGAATAAGAGAGAGAATCAGTCTGTACAATCTGTTAGCTCTCTGAAATGATTTGGTTGAGAAAAAGATCAGATAGTACCTAAAGTACCCCTTTATATACTGTCTATTGTCTAGTATGTAAGGACATACTTTGCGGATGATCTGGTAGTTGTCTATTGGGATTCTGAGGTGGTCCGATGCAGGTATGTGTGGCATGCTGAGGATGCCGAGACTGACAGAGGGGGCTGGAACTGGAGGATACTACTGGTTGTCGATTAAGAAATTGAGATATTCAATTCTATCAGATAGCATAAATCTGGATTGAATTTATTTCTACCTGTCACTCGGTCTTCACAATGTGCATCACTTTTTGGATAAGAATATCCAAGCATGGTGGAACGCCAAAGTCATTCAGCTTAAGAATCCATTGTACAATCGCTGTAGGGATGGATATAGGATCGCCAACATGCACAAGCTGCCACGACTGGCGACCATTCTTTCAGTGTGCAAGGCTGGATTTACTGAGACCATACGTAGTTGCAGCTTTTTGCAGCTGCTTGAAAGTCAAATTCAGTAGACCTTTTAAAGACTCTTTATACTGCTCTTCGAAATTTAAAGCTGGCTTGACAGAGCATTCTTTGACATGAGGCATGCTGCAGGGTATTCACGATGGAACTGGAATGTGTGGTATGAAGGGTAAGAAGGGTGTAAGGGTAGGGAAGGTAGAAAGCGGGGTTCAAGCAACTCCAAATTTACTATTTACCCAGCCGTCTCGCTTCTTATGGATGTCTCGCATCACCGTTGTGTACGTTAAACCGCGTAGCAAAGGAATAGACAGCGCCGAGTTTAATTTATACTTCTTACAAATCAAGTCGAGTGATATCAAATCAGCTCAAGCAGTCTATATCTACAAACCTGGGCATTTTTTTATTGCTGCTTTGATGGCCTACACCTTGACAACGAGAGCAAGTAGGAGGGCTTCACTTCTTTGGTACACTGGCAGCTGGTAGCGAAGCTTTTTGGCTCTTCCTCTGCTGGCAGGGATTCATGGGCCCAGAGTTGGGTAAAACCTGGCAGTGTGACTGCTGGGGCGCCCGGCAGCGAGTCAAATTGAAGACCTTGGCTGATCAACTGCGGGAAATCTCATTTGTGTACAGGTAGCCTGAGTATGAAAGAAGAGAATTCAACGGTTGAGGTTGAGCAAAGTTAAACCCACTTCACTATCGAGCTCTCTCAACTAGTGAATGTTAATTAAATTCGGCGTCGTTTATTCCTTTGCTACGCGGTTTATACGGTACTTGACGCTATAAGGCTCCACCAGCGGCTCAAAGCCCTACGAAGCACAACACAAGACCAAGAAAGAACTTATTGTAGAGAACATGGATACCGAGACTTCTGTGCCTTTGCTAGAAGACATCTAGGTAGCCAATCAAGCGTCTGTTTCACTGTTTCCTGTGGAAGACGACAATGTATGGCAGCAGTGGGTTGGTATCCGGGACAAGGTTGCTCACGCACTGAGAGGATGCGAAGAGATTAGTGAGTTCGCTTTGGGTCTCTCGGATTACTAGTCCATCGATCTCTCTAACGAAGGTACTTGCGTCTTCATCCTGGCCGACACCATTTTGAGTAAGGAAATTGTAAAAGGAATCATCGACGGTATCCTAACCGACGGCCTTTCCGACACCCACTTCGATGCTTTTACTGATGAAGCCAACTTTCATTTCCTCGGCAACGACAACTGGAACGCAGTCCTAAAACCTCAAAATTTCGAATATTCTGCCTTAGTCAAGCCTAGACAGAGCATCGAACTGAAGGGCTCGGTCCACACCAGCACCATGGGCATATGGTGTTGCGACAAAGCCACTGGTGCCGTATACTTCATCACGAATTGCCACATGGTTAAGACAGAAACCCAACTTACCACACCACTTCCGCACCGAGTAGAACTGGCAGCTGTGGTTTCCCTCTCCGATCAGGACGCCAATAAATATCGATCCAAGCTTGTGGAGGAAAGGGTGCTAGTTCACGAATCCTTCCACACAGTGTGGTACAAGTACCTGGGAGATGGACAGTCCAAAGAGAGAGCGGTGCTGAAAGAAGGGGTGATTATCGAAGAGAAGTTGAGACAACATATATGAAGACGCATTTTCAGTTGCAGAAGATTTCGGATCCATGATTACCGCCAAGAAGTCCGCGAGTCGGGCCACGGTTGTCGGCATGATATTCGGGGGAGGGGCGGGGACGAAAAAAATCGTATCGGACATCACGTAGTTCACACCATCTTCACGGCTTATGGCAGCAACCACGCAGCTCCTCGGTTGCAAGACTACATCCGTATAAGCCGGGGCACAGGCATCCGAATAGTCTGTCGCATCCGGACAGTGCTTTGACCGAGACTGGGCTATGGTTTTCGGGGCAGAGAATTGTGGACCATCTGGGACTAGAGCAAATTTTTCTTGGACTACATACCTACAGGGCCCCGCAGTTTCTATAATATCCAGAAGCGAACTGTGAGAAGCGGCCGAAATCTTGTTATACACTGATTCTACCACCAGCTCCACAGCGAGTTTCACCTGTACTCTTACAATTCACACGGTTACACTCTAGATTCGCTGCGCATCGCGACGTATCAGCACACACGTGAGAATACATCCTACACCCCTGCAGGTTTTAAGGTCGACAGCTACTAGCCGCAGTACCTAGCCTCGCCAAGATATCTGTGGTGGGTTGGGGATGCGTTCAAGCAGCGAAACAAAGGATCTTACGGGAGAGTAGAGAGAATTTGTTAAGAGTGTTGCGAATTAAAATACCATAACTCGCGATCGCCAACAAAAAATATAACCTTAAATCGGAAAAGAGTAGGCTATGCTTCAGATACTTCTAGCCAAACCCTTCTCTTCTGAATAAAATTATTTAATTGTGGCGGAGAGTTATTGCGGTTGCCACACGGCGGTTTTTGGGGATTGTTTGGATTAATTACACAGAATCGCGCTTTTCTCAACTATAATTTATTTTTGGTTCAAGTGAGGGCATGGAGCTATTATTCCGTGCAATTACCAGCAGTAATAAATAAATGGTGATGGGAAAGCTATTGTTAAAGTTGAAGCAAAAAATTCGAAGTTGTGTGAGAAGCCACAGTTGAACCGCACTTGCTACATTCTGCTGCCAAATTAATTACCTTGTCTAAATTTAGCTCTTTGCTGCTTGAACATATCCCGCGGGTCGAAGCTTTGACTTTTGAGAGCCCCGCTCGAGAGTCTTTCTCTTAAGATACTTTGCTCTTTCTCGCACGCTTATTTGCAACCTTTCAGATCATCGAATCGGGTGGAGAGAGTGGAGTGCTAGCTTCCTCACCATCACCACACTCCCCCTTCGGCATACGACTTCACTTTCTAATTGTAGTTGCGCCAGGACGTCCATGACGCAGCCGATCGTAGGATCACGATGATGTACAGAGTATTTATAATTTTTTGATTGACTCCGCGGATGGACAGCCTCCGTGAATGGACTAGAACAAGCATTCCGGTTGGTGTACTGATGACCTCCACCTCTTGTATTTCATTGGCCGATTATGGAGAATACTGTCACTGGTAGAGCGGTGATGAACGAGTCACTCGGAGAGGCAGAAGAATAGAGGTCTCGTTTCAATATTTCAGTAATAGACAATTAGGTGTATATGGGGGTGATGATGCTCTATCTCCAAATCCCTTCTCGAGAAACCATCATGGCAGAACCGCATACGAACCCCGTTGCCAAGCAATCACGTCATCATCTGCAAGAGCCTCATCGCCAACCTCGAGTCTTCAGCAGAGACAACGTCAGAGGTTAAGCCGGGTGTTTGTATCTTCGAATATAATAAAAGTGTCAGAGTCAGAGCAGTTATGTATCACTAGAAATAGATATTATTGGGAGTGTGTTTGAGGCATAAAATCTGTCAGATCCGGCTTTGGATCGTATAAACTGCAGAGCATTTAAGTACTGAACTTCTACAACGCTCTTGCACCGCCTGGACCATATTTTACACCACCTGTTCTAGAATATTCTGCATAGGGCACACTCGCCTTTCCTTTACAATGCAACTTCCCTTTATAGTGTGCAAGTCAGGTCCAGTGGTCGGTTCAAACCTGTGCCTGTAGCACTAGTTACGTGTCATCGCTCCTTTGTATCACGAAAAAAATAGGTCATTTGCAGCGTGTATCTTCTTCAAAACTTTCTGTCACGTCCTCGGACCGTTGTCTCCGCCCTGCCCGTAACAGTATCCTTGTGTTTTTCTACAACTTCTTATACATAACTAGGTTTCTAGATGATAGTAGTAGGTAGGGCAGGGAATGTGTATTCTTGTGCGGAGTTTTTTCTCTATCATTTATGGGTATTCTTGGTTGGGTCTCTTCTCTCTTTTCATCCCCTTTCTGTGCGTTTTAGCCTGTTCTGGTTTGGGCTTTCTTTTATTTGCTACTCGTGGTGATAGGTTCTATACAGAAAATGACGATGACTGAAAGAGAAATCTTTACTTAAAAAATCCTTTCCTGTTCCTGGGGGGTATTAGACATACGTGTATATTACTTTCTACAGGAAGGATTTTTTTCCTTTGGAATTCGAACTTGCCAGTGCTATGCGATGTTCCGACTGATCATTTATGAATACGGGACTGTTTCTTATGAGTGCATAGTCCTTCAAAGTTTTATACTCAGGAACTTCACCTACATATCACACAATTTACCATTCATCCTCTTGTACTTTTAACATTATACGATCTTGTAAAAATGCTGCTTGCTAGTGACACGGATTGTCGTACAAGATGACGTTTAAGAAATTTGTGACAAAGAAGGGCTTAATAATGGGTATAGAGGTGTGATCAAGGGGGCTAAGCATTTTAAAATGGAGTTGTTTTTGTTAGGGCATTATTAGGTAGAGTATACTCTGACAATCCTATGTAGCTTCAGGCTTCGCTCCGACACAGCTTGCAAAGAGCCAATAGTTGTTGCATTAACAAAACTACCATGTAGTCTAAATAAATTCATCCACCCGCAAGCTTTTGATCCAAACCCAAGAACCAAAACAAAAAAACTAGAACGCAAAATATTATGGAACCCCGGTCATAAAGGCATAACATGGCATAACTCCTCTCAAAGTTTGTTCTCCAACCTTCTCTCCGCCTTCAGCTTGCAGAACTTCTCCAATGCTTCATCAAGAGGTACCATCTCTCCCTTTTGCTGGGTGGCAGGATCATCACGGTTCCGCATGTTCAACGATCTAGATTCCCTCTCCTGGGCACCAAGTACTATCTCTTCGTTAGTATGATATCAAAACGAGGAGGATAGATACATACCAAAGATGTAGTTGTATTGAGCTAGCTGTGCAGCACGGATTTTCTTATTCATCGTGTTTCCACTCAGATCGACGTCAACGTGCATTCCCTTGGCTCTAAACATCTTCTGGACTTCGAGGACATAATCGGTAGCCCCAACCATGACTGGGATCACCATGACCTGTCTTGGAGAAAGCCAGAACGGCCATTTACCGGCAAAATGTTCAGTGAGAATAGCGATAAAACGTTCGAAAGAGCCGTAGATGGCACGATGGATCATTACGGGTCTTTTATAGTGGGTCTCTACGCCAGTTTCACCTGACTTGGCGGGTTCGCCGATGTTGTATTGAAGCTCGAAACGCTGCGGGAGCTGGAAATCGAGCTGGATAGTGGCGCACTGGTGCTCGCGCTTGAGAGCGTCTGAGATGGTGATGTCAATCTTTGGGCCGTAGAAAGCACCATCTCCAGGGTTGAGCTCCCATTGGGAACCTCCGGTGGCGGTGAACTCCTCGAGGGCTTCTTGAAGTTGGGCTTCAGCTTTGTTCCAAGTCTCAATGTCACCCACAAACTTCTCTTCAGGACGGGTGGAGAGCTTCAGTTTGAAAGTAAACCCGAGCAAGCCGTAAACGGTCTTGAGGAAGTCAAAAAGGCCATGGATCTCTTCCTTGACCTGTTCATTAGTGCAAAAGATGTGAGAATCGTCCTGCTGAAATCTCCTGACACGTGTCAATCCGGTGAGAGCACCAGAGAATTCATTTCTGTGCAAAACTCCAAAGTCGGCAACCCGCCATGGCAACTCTCTGTAACTTCTCTCACGATGAGCAAAGAGCAGACAGTGACCGGGACAGTTCATGGGCTTCAAGCCATATTTATCCTTCTCGACATCGAAAGAGAACATGTTCTCTTGGTAGTTTTGCCAATGTCCACTGGTCTCCCATAGCTTGACATTGTACATGTTGGGAGTGATGACTTCTTCGTAGCCACGTGCCCAGTATTCCTCGCGGAGGAACTCCATAAGAACGCTGTAGATTCGAGCACCGTGAGGGAGGAAGAAGCAGGATCCCGGTGAAAGCTCATTGAAGAAGAACAATTCCTGTTCTTTTCCAATCTTGCGGTGATCACGCTTAGCAGCTTCCTCAAGCATGTGTAGATGCTCGGTCATTTGCTTCTTATCGGGGAAGGAAATTCCGTAAATACGCTGGAGTGACTCGTTTTTGGCGTCGTTCTGCCAGTAGGAAGCAGAGTTCTGTGTGAAGAACATTAGACATAAAATCCCGGCTTCATGCGATGGGGGTAGCACATACCTTCATAACTTTGAAGCTAGTAATACGTCCAGTGTGGGGAACATGAGGACCAATACACAAATCAATCAAGGGGCCGTTACGATATACGGTAGTCTTCTCTCCGTCAGGGATCTTAGTTTCGATGAAATATCTCTTATACTTGCTGTACTTGAACATTTCGAGGAGGTTCTCCTTGGAGACTTCGAGTCGTTCAAACTTCTGCTTTTCTTTGATCGCCTTGAGAGCGATGGTCTCCAAAGGCTTTAGGTCCCCGGCAACAACGGCGTTCCCTTCGGATAGAGCCATGTCGTAGAAGAAACCCTCATCAGTCGGAGGGCCATATGTGAGGTGACATCCAAAACGTTTCTCCGAGGCCTCGCCGAGAACATGCGCAGACGAATGCCAAAACACCTTCTTTCCTATGACATTATTTAGTCCTCCAAGTCAAACCCCTCATTTTCAGACTCCATACCCTCAGGGTGGTTGAAATCGAGCAATTCAAGCTTGCATGACCCCTCCAATGGGCGTTCTAAATCCCATAGTTGACCGTCGACCAGCGAAATAACTGTCTTCTGGAAGAGAGACTGGGAGATTCCGCGAGCAATCTCGGCAGGAGATGTTTCCCATGATTTCCCGACGATGGTCTTACCGTCAGGGAGAGTGATGGTGATTTCCTCCCGGGGTTTTGCTAGCAACAGTCAGCATCCTATTCTCGATTTCGACAGTTTGCAACACACCTGCGACCTCGGCGTCGTATTCAGCCCTCAGTTTTTCGAACAGCGCAACTCTGTGTTGAATATAATCTGGCTGGGGATTGAGCTAAAATTTATCATGATTCAGTTGTTACTACCTAACATTGCGGAGGAGTTCGATCTATACCTCTAAAGGACCCTCAGAAGACTCGGCCTTGACTTTCTTTGCCTTTTTCTCACCACGTGGCTTCTCTGCTACGGCGATATTCTTGACTTTGTCGACAACCTCCCGCACCTTATCGGTAACGGACTCCATATTGTTGTTGTGATGGTCAATCGCAAGACGAAATTGGTATCTCTCTCTAGAGTAGAATAGCGGGGTTGGTTGAGGTTGAGGGTTGAGTCAAATCGCGGGACATACAGACCCCTGTACGCTGCTAGCGTTTCCTTATTCAGCACATTTTTCTCACCTTCAGCCACCACCGAGTGACCGAGTGAAGCTCTAAACATACGTACAGCCAACACCTGCCTGTTGCTCTGCCGCTGCGCTCCCGGAATTCAACGTGAAATGGTCCTCTGTACGCCGGCAATGTCCTTATTTTTCTCTGTCAGGCCAGTGCTTGCTCATCGCTCGCCTCTGGTTGCATGTGCATTGATAGGCCTCCGATCATATGCTAAACCATCTGTCAAACCTGTCGACGGTCAGAAGAAGATATCCGCATCGTCACCCTCAAAGACTGCCGGCCGGTCAAAAGCACGGTACCAATTCCGACCCCCCCGGTATTACCGTGGCCCGCTCCACCCAATTCAACCTCCAAAACCCTCCTCACCAAACTCTCGAGAGTTCATTCCTGGCCCATTTGGACGTGAACGTAAGCGGAATTCTAAGGTTATGTGAGTTTGATACTGACCGCAGCATATACATTTCTAGGTCTCGAGGATCACTACCACAACACCATCGCTCCTGACCTCCTCACATTAACCTACACTCATCTTCCCCCTGGCGTCGAACGCACGAAACGAGACATCAAACAACGTCTGCGGGAATGGGACGACTCTTCCCCATACCACAAGAACCGTCCTCTGCGTGGTCCCCGCGGTGGTGACACCCTCCGCCTTCTCAACAAGCCGCGGACTTTCCGCAACGTTCCCTCTCTTACCGGCGTCACCGTACATACTATGGTGAAAGGCGCTCTTCAGGATACTGGCTACCTCGCAGTTGCAGGAATGGCTGTGCAATCCATTACAGGTGTAAGAACGACGGTGTGTTATTCAAAAAAGAGTGTTGCACCTTTCGACTTGCGGGCGAAGCGTGCGATTGCTGTCAAGGCGCACTTGAAGGGCCAGCTCTCATACCGATTCCTGGCGAATTTGATTGATGTGGTTATGCCCAGAATCAAGGAGTACAGGGGGGCCAAGGGTACCAGTGGTGATTCGAGTGGAAATATTACTTTTGGATTTACCCCAGAACAGGTCACTTTGTTCCCTGAAATTGAAGGTTCGGAACTCAACATCAAATCTTGGCAGTGAATTGGAGGGCTAATGGTAGAATGTAGTCAACTACGACATGTACCCGCCAAAGATGATTCCTGGTCTACACGTCACAGTCCATACGTCAGCAACGAACGATAAAGATGCTCGTAAACTCCTGCAGGGCTTCGGTGTTCCATTCTTCGGAAAGATTAGAGATTAGATGTCCGTAATGGTCGTATAGCACTTGAGGTCAGGTCCAGGAAGTGATGAACAATGTAGTAATAATGCACTGTCGACTGACACCTGAATTGCGATGACGATGACGGTTATCCGACGAGATTTCAGACTACCACGAACCAGGTACTATATTGTACAATTTACCCTTGTATTATACTCAACCATAGATTTGGATACGAAAACTACTCAACCGTGTTTCATTCATCAGCTAGGAAATTGGCATTTAATCCCACGGATTCCTCTGATTACCACCGCTACCATCCCGCCACCTACTATTATTTCATCTCAACCTGCTGGTGCCAAACATATGCAGGGTCGTTCTCCAGTGCCTTCTTAATCCACTCCTCTGCACCAATTGGCTTCCTTCCCAACAGCTGCTCCAAAAGCGGATCCACCGTCCTCCCCTCCCCTTTCGCCATCCCTTCATACGTCTCAGCCCAAATACCCGCCAGCGACTCGGGCTTTCCATCACTCGCGAGGGCCTTGACATACTCCTCCTTTGACACAATCTCAAAGCTCACTTCCTTCCCTAGGGCCTTACTAATCACCGCAGCAACACCTCTAAGATCCAGCCTCTCTTGCGCCGTTAAAAGCAGTGTTTCATTCCTAAAGCGATCCTCCAGCAGAACCTTAGCTGTTCCCTCCGCGAGCTCATCGCGGCTGGTCCATGCAATCTCCCCATCGTTAGGAAGTGCCACCTTCGTCGTCTTCGGGAACCAGTTCAGAAAGAATGGGAAGGCGTCAGTGTACACACCCTCACGGATGATGGTGTAATCCACCCCCGACCTGTCATTCACTTTCTGTTAAATACACATCCTCTCGCATCGTGCGCGGGGGAACAAACGCTTTGAGGTACGCCTCGGTTGCCAAATGCGCTGCCATAAGCCCCACCTTAGAGTCGTCGCTAAACCCGCCGAATGCGAGCGAGGTGTAGTATATCCTCTCCACACCCTGCCGCTTTGCCGCGTCAATAGCATATCGCTGTTGCTGTGTCCGTAGCGCCACGTCTAGGGTGTCGGTGCTGATGATGAGCAACTTCGTAACATCTCGAAAGGCGGTGTCGAGAGTGGTTGGAGAGTTGAAGTTGGCTTCGCGGAAAGTGATGCCCTGAGGTTGTTGTTGGTTAGAAGTGTGTGCGTGTGCGTGTAATGGATGGAGAGGTATAGTACGGAGTCCTTGAGATCTTGCGGCAGTCGCAAGAGAGAGCTCGTCGAGCCGGCGTATGAATCTTTGGGAACACCCAGGGATCCAAGAGCTTTGAGGATGCCACGACCGAGACCGCCAGTTGCGCCAGTGATGAGGAGGACCATAATTGCTGGGTGGATATGTGCGAGTGATAGGTGTTGATGTGATTGGTTGTAATTGTGCTGGGTGTGGGAATGATTGCTTATATGGCAGAATAGAGACGCCTTTTATATACAAACTCCTTCTCATGATATCTTGTATATTTCCCCCCGTTCAGTTGTAGTTTCGCACTGTGTGGCTCATGCACCATGGATTCATCAGCAACAAGATTTATAATCCACATCCTACAGCTCTTGCGCACCAAGCATCTGGCAGACGTGTCTGCTAAACAGGAAATTCGTACGGGCATGGATAACGACGACGGCCATCATTTAAGGTACGTCGGAAATCCGACAACTTTATAAATCGTTTGTTTGTTTGTTTTAATCATCGGCAATTATGTAGGATGACCTCGCGCTGGACAGTATTTAGCAGGATGAGTTTTTTAGTCTGCAGGATGACCCCTAGGTTCTAAGATAGAACTAAATATAAGATCGATTACAAGTTCTATCTGCTCTCGTATACCAGAGTTTCCGGGTTCACTTCGCGAGCTTGCGAGTGAGGCGAAAAAGTCTGGGCACGAGAGCAAGTTCTATCTATGATACAATGTAGTTCATCAGCCTCGAGTACTCTTACTACTGCCTTCCCTGCTTTTATCTCCCAGGATCCTCCCGGCTTCCTTCTTGCTCTCCCTTCCTTTGCCCTGAGTCCCATGCAATCGGCGCAACCCTAAATGTGCATTCCACGGCAGTCAGATGCATCATGATGACGAAGAATCCCGAGTTTGAAGTGGCGAGATCAATAGACTGGCGATGGAGAAAGGCTTCACAGTGAACAGAGAATGGGTCTGTCCATAGTTGTAAGCGTAGTCTGTGCGGTGAGTCATACAAGCCGCTTCAGTGAAGATCATCCTACAGACAAAAACACTCGGACGAGGTCATCCTACATAATTGCTGTTTAATCTAACCAGAGTATGGCAGTGCCCAGTTCCCCTCCCCCTCCGGATAACCGGCTAGGTGGGGGAGCTCCCCCCTCTCCTCTTCTTCTCCTATAACAAACGAAAGTAAGCCGAAACGAGTGGTAGCACACAAGGAAAGCACAAATGAAAGTCGACAAGGACTGCTAGTGCCATCATGCCTGCTCAGCGGCGTGGCAACTTCCCCACCGTGGCCGCGAGGAAGTCCATCACCGCTTGATCGCACACGTGCCTGCACCTTCCCGCTGCCTAAATCGCTTGGGATACGTTGCGGTGGGTGCATGCCCGCACTTTAGTTGGCAGTGCCGTGAGGCGAGAGGCTTCCTGCTCTGCATCGGAATTGGCCTTTGGTTCCCAGCCTTCCCGCTTCGGTACCCGTAATACCTGCTGCATCTCTTCTCTTCCCATTCGGTTTTAGCTGCTGCTCTGTTCGGTGATCCTTCTTGCTCTGTTCGTTGCTGAGATGAATGCCTGCTCTCGGACTGTGCTTCCGCGGCCCTCGCGAGCTACGTTTGCTTGTCGAACCGCTTCTTCATTCCCAGGGATGCCCGAGTGCCCAGGGATCCAGCGAATCTCTGTTTTGATACCATGACCGCATAGTGCCCGCGCTTCGTTGTTGATCCATCGTGCCACTTGTTGTCCAGGCCCGATTTCGAGGTGCGCCGCTCGTCGAACTGCTGCCTAAGAATCGCCAAAGATCACTGTTTTCTGCACCCCCTGGGCGTGCAGTCTTTCTCCTCTTTTTGCAGTCTTTTTGAGAGCGATCCATATTGCCCATAACTCGGCGTCGAACACCTCCATCCGGCCTTTGCGGAGGTAACTGCGGAGGGCTTTCCAGCTCTCTCCGCTGCTGCCCCCATCGTTGTTGCTGCAAACGGCTGCTGCTCCCACTCTCCCATCATCCGATCGGGGGCCAACTTTACAAATCGTCTTTGGCTGCCTGAATCCTACAACAATAGATGTTGTCATCACACGATAGAGGGATTCGAAAACGGAAATGATCTATAATACTCACCGAAGGAATCGAAGTTACCAAATTACTAACATGGAAGTAGCAACGGTATATGCATAACTCACTCATAGTCCCCACATACCGGTCACTGGACGGTTGTTGCAATACGACTGCATGAATTAAGAAACTTGGAGTCTATATATCCCACCAAAAACACAAAAGTGATACTTCATCAATACAACACTAGGACATCATCGTATTACTGTTGCGATTGAACATGTTTCTTTACTCTGGGAGCCATCTGCCCTCGTCGTCCTCCGCGAGATCATATGAATCGTCGTTACCATGGTCTGACGCTGTATTTACGTCTGCCATGTGTGTGTCTCCATTATCATCGCCCGCTGAGGGAGGAGCAGAAGGAGGAGGTTTGATAGTAACTAGTGCATTGTGCCACGCCATAGATACTGTGCCAACATTGGGAATTTCATTGCCTGAGAAGACGAACTGCAGCTGTCAACACTGTGGTTCCGACAATGCGGAAATCAATAACAAACCTTTTCTGCGTTTCTTCTATCTTGGAAGGTGAAGATTTGAGTGTCCTCCTTTTCAAGATGAGGTTCAATTGCTTCAAGTTCAATCCCATTATTCTAGTCCCAAATTGTTAGTTCAAAAAAATAAAATACTTCGCCTCTCGTCTCCCGGAGAAAACATACAATGAGGTAATGCCTAAACTCCTCTTCTTTGTCTCCTTTCATATCTGGGATTGTAACTGCCACCCTCTTGGTACGATTGTCCAATTTCATTGTAGGTATGCCGCCCCTTCCACGAGGGGTGTATGTTCCCCTGCCCCTGTAAGTACTGCTAAATCCTCGGCCTCGTGGGACGTAACCTCGTCCTGCAGTTGCGAATCTTCCTCGTCCTCGCCCCCTGCCCCTAAAGCCCTCAAGATCGAAGGTCTCTCCAGATTCGTTCTGGTCAATTCCTAATGCTTCGGCTTCAGCTTGTAGAGCTTCAAGCTGTGCTTTAAGCGCCGCTGTAGTAGCGTCCGCCTTTGCCTTGTCTGGGATCAAGTGACTAGCACCATTTAGTTCTTGGGTTTCTAGGCCTGGTGTAGCAGGCGAAGCGGATGCAGTCTTTTTAGCGGATGCCACATGTTTCTTTGCTAGTTTCTCCATAAGTTTTCTCTTTTCCTCTTGCTGGAGCATTAATAGCTCTTCTGTTCTCTTCTGTAATTCTTTTGCCGCCTCTTCATTCGCTTTCTTCTTTGCCATCTTTTCTTCATGGGCCTTCTGCAGCTCTTCTTGTTTCCTCTTGACCTCTTCAATATCAATCTTGGGCTCTTCCATTGGCTGCTCGCTTCTTGGTGTTGAAAATCTTCTATTTTGGAAACCATTTGTAGGAGATGTTGCATCTGCATTTTCGGGTGGTTTGCACCAAAACACTTTAACGAATCTGTTATCGAAGATCGGTGCTGGAGAATCATATGCAGCCTTTGCCATGTCCCAAGTTGTGAATTTCAAAATTGCCAAGTTTTTATGCTGATGTATTTCAACACTTTCCACAGTACCAAAGGTGTTGAAGAACTCTCTAATTGTTGATTCTGAGAGCTTGTCTTCTGGAATTTGTTCCACTACCAGCTTTGTGTTGTTATGATCAAAGTTGGGACCCGTCGTCGAGAATCCCGCCCTCCCGCCTCTTCCACCCCGTAGACTTCCACGGCTTCCGCGACCTCTTGCGCCTCCGCGACCACTTTTAGCTGCATTAGATGATGTAGAGAATAGCATCGAATCATTGGGGTCATATTCTAAATCATCAATCAGCTTCGAATGTTGGACAAATAAGGTAGTGTGCAACGAACCCTCTGATTTCAACTCCTGACTTTGGACGACAATATGATCGACGCCATGTTCGTAGGGACACATATCACCCTTCATACAAAAGCCTTTCTCGTCGTAATCCTTGCATCGTTCGCCAACCTTCTTGATAATCTTCTTCTCACCATCGAGCTTCCCATCTGGACCTCCAGCTGGGAATCCCCACGCAGCCACAGCTTGCGCTGCAAGGAATGCTGCCATTGGGTCATTAGGATTTGGCGGCGGCATCCACGGCGGGAAGGTTCCAACAGGAGGCACTGACGGCATTCCAAAGGGTAACGGAACTGAGAGTTGGCCTGGTATATTTGGAGCCGGTACGCCTAATTGCGGCTGTTGAAACCCACCCCGCCCGGTATTTGCATCCAGTCCACCGCGAGCACTCCATCTTCCGGATCCACCGGCACCCCGGCGAGCCATCTTGCGATCGCGGCCATTGAGAGGTTTGTATCGCTCATCCTCGTCCGGCTCGTCCCGGTCGAAATATGAACGTTTTGCAGAGCGTTGTCCTGCGGAACGATCACGGTGCGTAGAACCTCGGGGGGAAGCTGATGTTGCTGACGGCATAGGTGGAGGTGAGTCTTGACGGGTAGGAATGTGCACTGAGAGTCCTCCGCCCGTTAGGGTAGAGTTGACGGAGCGGAATGCCTTTCTTGCGAGTGCGGTAAAGACATCATCGACAAACTGCACGGTATCTACACTGTCGGTTAGAAACTTTTGCGAAGGTATACTCGTAATGAAGCACAAACGCTCTCGCAGGAAGTCGTCGAGTTGTTCAATGCACAACTGTTTCACCTCATCTTTGCTTTGGTCATGTCGTAGCAGCGCAAGCACGTAGTCGGCAAGAACGTCGGAGTCAGCATCGGATCTATCTTGCCCTGTCAGTTACCGCAGGGCTGAACACAGTCTCGAATGAAGACGGACATATCCTCCAGCCGCTTCACGATCCATTTTTTCAGTAACGACGCGTCCTCTTCGTCGAACAACATTTTCGGGTGCGTATGACTCAGCCAGTCAGCCAGTCAACTAGGAAACGGGATTCGGCGTTCAATCTTCCCTAAAAACGTGATTTGAGAACGTGAAAAGTGGTGTGGAAAAAGCAGCGTTGGATATATGTAGTGTGGTTGATGATGCAGTAAAAGGTTAACCGAAAGTCTGCCAAGCCGCTAGTTTGCTGTCGCCTGAAGCTTGAGTGATGGAACATGATTGTATCTAGCAGCTATCGAACAATGCAGACGGACATCCTCTAAGACATCCTCGAAATAAAAAGAACACAATGGATCTGCGATGATTCATATCGTTCCAGGAGAATTTTAGCCACTCTCAGTTTTCGCTATTACAGGTACAGACGGTCCGCAGTCCTTGCGTCGACGGATGCATACGATATGTAAGTACGGCGGATATAGACCAGCCTCTCTAGATATTCATCACGAGTCATACAACGCCCGCTACTCCAGTAGCAGACCGAACTAATACAACATATACCGTCGCACCTCAGCACAACGGTGCGAATACGACCCAAGCAACAACCAACCAACCCAAGCAGTGGAATAAACACCCGCTATAACTCCTCAATGCCAGCAAGTACCAGTAAAGGATATTCCAAACCCAACAAAGCAACATGACTAAGGTGGCAAAAACAGATCCACACCTTCCCTAGTATTTCACGAAGAATCGAATGTCTCTCCTCATATAGCGTCACGTCAACTGGCAGCTGCAGCGACTCCAACATCCCCATCTGGTTGCCGGTTCCCACCGGGTATCACTCGTCCTCCCCGTGCGTCCTCCTTTTCCTTTTCCTTCCCCTTTTCTGGGACCTGCTGGTATTCCTCGCTCACATCCTCATCCGTAAGTTCGTCGTCGAATCCAACGCCCGAGTCCATCATTCGTAATGAGCCGAGGCTTGTTCGCGCCTGCTTGAACGCCCGTCTGCTCCGTGGCCAAGTAGTCGCATTTCGGCTATAGTTGTACCGCTCTGGTTGGGATGCAGGTAGCTCTTCCACAATTACGTCCTCGAGTGCTCGGGGTTGTGACTGCGATTGGGAAAGCCTCCTCTGGGTGTGGCCAGGCGATGAGAGAAACATCAGACTCTCTACGGCATCTTGTTCCATGGTTCTTTGTGTATCGGGCGTGCTTACAAGCGGAGGCGTGTTTGGGACCATGGACACCGTAGATGCATTGCTCTGGTTACTCAGAGATGGATGGAGGCCTGGCGGTTGACGGGCAGGGTTGTAGTAAGAACGCCGATCTCGGTCCGGAATAATCTGCGCAGGTGGCTGTAGCCCACTACGAGACGAGGATTGCGCAGCCGTTGAAGATACATGTTTACTGGTAGTTGTTCCCAAAGCGTGCGAAGCGGCTTTAGCCTGCAATATCGTTTTTGTGATAGGGTTGTGCTCATGTTCTCGCCAGAATGACTCATATGTTCTCCCTGCGCCGCCTGCTGGATGATTCTGCGATAGCGGGTGCGCCGACGAAGGCTCACTGTTAGTCCTATGATGTCGTAAGATGTGGTCGAATCCTGCTTCATCGCCTATGCTAGATTCTCTCTTGATTCGAATGCGCGGTGACGTCGGGTGTTGGCCCTGGGATACCCGCGCTTCAATTTGATCCAAAGATTCTGAGGTCCAGTTGTTTTGAACTTTGAGGAGCGCGTATGTCAACCGCGTCTTAAGCTGCGACGACAACTAAATCACAATTCCAGTGTCAGTAGAAAGACCCGCTGGTATCCACGTGATAACATGGCTCACCTGACTAACATTGCGAGGACTTGTGTCGATACTTGATTGCGATCTCGCGAAATGACTAGGAGTCGCTGGAGTTGCTGGAGTGGCGGGTGAACTAGGGTCTGTAGGTATTGGCTTTACAGTCCCAGAAGCCGTGCGTTTTGATCCCGCAGTAGATACAACAGACGGACTTCCAGGGAATGGATTGCGCTGGGGATTTGCAGCAGAGAAAGGAACGACTGGCGTCGTTGCTGTAGATAGAATAGCTGGAGGAGAACCGGGCGTCGAAGGCATTGGCGTTCCCTCGTCCCCATTAGGCGTGATAACGGCCTCATAGTGCGCAATCGCAGTCGATAGATGCGCGTCTGGGGGTTGGACGGATAGAGTTGGTAACGGCCGCGGATGGGCGGCAGTAGCAGTCATCATCGCGTTCGCTCTGTGTTGTTTCGTACCTGAGGGATCGCAATGGGTAGCACCAAACGATGATGATAATGACGATGGTGGTGATGACTGTGAGGATGAAGGGATAGTGTCGGGGGACATGGCGAGGGGTTAAAAGAAAGATAGCCGTTGTCGATAACTAAAGCGCCGGAGGTGTGGATGTACTCTGAGGAGGTTGGTGGGATCTCGTCTCGAAGCGCGACTACACGTGCATGAGAACTGCCAAGTCCCCGTTTCGATTGCATGCGCGACACGACAGCTAAACGCATCCAAACGGGATTATTTTTAATCCAGGCCCAGATCAAACATCCAAAGAAAGTCCATCTATCAATTTGCCCACTTGGAAACGGAAACACGGCACAGATTGAAGAACCGCCAGCCTGTGCAAGACAACTGCGCTTGAAACCAGTTAAGATAATCAATGGCGGGGAGTCTCCAGGGTGTTCCGCGTTTCTCACCCCTCCCGCCTATCTTTTTCGTGGGATTAAAACAAAATCGGGCAGTTCGACGCCGCCGCGAAACAATCACCAGATCACCTGGGCCGTAATTGGTGCTATAGTGTTACGTGCAGCGCTCCGGTTTACCGAAGGCGGGGACAGATCATTATTACTGACAACAAGTCGCGCTGCTGCTGCTACTGCCGCTTGCTGCATTAATGTCGTGTCGGAAGTCCACGGAGGTATCGTCAGTCGGAGCATCTCGGTGGGACTCGTCAGTAGAGAATGTGCTTTGCGGAAGCACACTTGGCTTGGATTTAAATATGTAACCGAGTGCTTAATTGTGACACATGCTGCAGCCTCGGAACTACCAGGAATGACATCACTGGAACACCTGATATTGAAACGCATCGCAGCTGAAACGAAGAATTAAACCATCGGAAGCCGAGCGCAACCGTGCTCTACAGGAGCCAATCCAAATGCCTAACGGTCGCTGTACCGTTCAGTGTTTCTTCACTCCTGGAGGTTTACTTATTCCCCCCGGATCCTACCGAAGCTCTTCTGTAGAGTAATTTCGTTTGATCAACACAACATTCACTCCTTCTACAACACGCGCGCAATGCGAACACCACGCCTCCGTGTACGACGACTCTGCGCGTCACTTCTACCACCACAGAAACGACACTTCCGAACGCTCCCTAGAGCTACATCAACCGCAAACGTCTCATTCGACTCCAACCCTCTTCCAGACAGCTTAAACCTTTCTGAATGGAGTTCCCACTATGAAGAGGAAATTACCAAATTAGCCTCTAAACCTCTCCGCGACCTCAACCTAGCAGATCTAATACGGTTTGCCCCCATCCTCTCCTCATCACAGCATCTCTAACTCTTCTCGTACAGCTTCGGCCGCCCGCCCCTTTCGACACCAGCCCTCATCACCTCCGCGCGCTTCACCCGCGAAAATCTCCCCATCCGTCTCTCGCGGCGCATCCTCGCCCTCCGCAACCTTCCTTTCATCATTGTCTCAAACCCACATGTCTCACAGATCTTTGACAACTACCGCCATTCTCTGCGCTCAATTCTGAGCATCCCTCAATCCCACCCCACCACACCCACCGAAGAGCTGAAGTTTACCGACATCCTCACCGATATCGTTAAGACCCACTCCAATACGATCCCCACGCTAGCTCGAGGCTTCATCGAATGCCGCCGATATGCCACTCCGGCAGAGGTGACAACGTTCCTAGACCAGCACCTACGTGAACGGATAGGGACGAGGTTGATGGCGGAGCAGCACATTGCGCTTCACCTTGCCTCCACTACCTCACCTGATGAAGTGGCGAATCAGACAGCAATGGAGGATCTAGGAGGAAACTCGAATACGTATATCGGCACCATCGACACAGCGCTACAGCCCTCGAGACTAATTAACTCGTGTGCCTCCTTTGTCGGCGAAATTTGTGAACTGCGGTACGGAGTGCGGCCGCAAGTTGTGATCGATGGTGACCCAGATGTGCGGTTCCCGTACATACCTGTGCACCTGGAGTACATCCTCACCGAGCTCCTCAAGAATGCGTTCCGCGCTACTGTAGAGGCGGGACAGACAGAGCCGATACGGATTACTATCGCCAAGGATCCATATTCTGCCGGGATATCAATGCGGATCAGGGATAGAGGCGGCGGGATAAGTCCGGACGATTTTCCAAACATTTGGAGCTACAGCTTCACGACTTTCTCCCAGGATGAGGAAACGGAGGCGGATGCATTGGACAGGTTTAATTGCAATGTTGCAAATGCGGGTGATGGCAGTAGTATTGCGGGGCTCGGGTATGGGTTGCCACTTTCGAGATCTTATGCGGAATATTTTGGAGGAAGTCTCCAGGTGCAGAGTGCTTTTGGATGGGGAACGGACGTCTATTTGAAGCTTCGAGGGGTGACGGTAGAAGGACTCTAGGCATCAAGAGGAGGCAAGTTGGTCTTTTAACATGGAGAATTATAGCATGAGCGGGAACGGATGTTTATGAATTTGTGCTTGTATCATGGGCTTGTTTTCTTGCTAGCTAAGGGTGTTTATGGGGTTCATTTCTGGAGGGGGTAGCATACTAGACAATATCACGGCCGTTTCTAAAGAAGCAAGCATCGACGACTACCCTGCACTTATGATCTAATGGCCGGTAGGTAGTAGCCGGAGACAGATCAACCGCCATAACTAACCGGGCGATAACGGAAGCGGGATATAAATAATAGCCGGACAACATACTAAAACTTGCTATGATTATGGTAGGGTTCTGCTCGAGCTGGGTTGCCAGCCTCACCAAAATCCCATCAGGCAGGGCAACAATTAGCACGCAATCCGCATATTGTCTTTAACATAATATGGAAAAAAAGTTTTCCGCCGTAAAAGATCCCATAATAATGCCGAACTAAGCAACAAGCAAAGAAGAACCCGAAAACTCCTAGAACAGGACCCTAATTACTTCTTCCCGTAGTCATCTTATTTCTGGGTAGTAACTTTCCCATCCGCCTCGCAACTCTTGATGCAGTCATGAGCATCCAGGGTGCCGACGTAGCCATCGGGGAGCTCGGCACTGTTTTCCAGATATTAGTAGGAGGGTGTAGGACGTGTGTAGCAGGTGATATTGGGTAGCAATACGAAACAGCCGAAATCAGTGAATACTCGTGCGTAACCTTTCCGCCTACAGCTGCGAGATCCTTCTTGAACTTGTCCTTGTCGGCGCCTTCCTTGAAGGTAAACTAGTACCATAATTAGCAGAGTATAGAAGAGAAGAGAAGAGAAGAGATGGAGGGTGGAGGGTGGAGGACGAACGATGTAGCTTTGAGGCATCTTTGTGATTGTGGGTTGTGGTTTGATGGGTATGAGTTTCCGTAGAAAGTTGATGATAATGATGAAGGATAGCGGTGAGGAGAGTTGGTTGGAAGCGGGGCAAGGTTAAGCTTGGGTGTTCCAGACAGGTGGGCTGATTTATGAGCCTTTTGGAGCTTATGGAGCTACTTCTAGTCTGGACAAGAACTGACTGACAGTGACGTACTCTTCTTGATTGGTGCCTCCAGGATGCATGCTATCTGCATGGTCTTCCCTTCCGTCGCTCGTCATCGGTTCTGCATTCTACAGCATCCAAGGCATCCAAGGCACGTTCAGGAAAACGACAGATTTTGTGACACCAACTAGTAAGTAGACATGACAATGAGTCCGCTTACTGTTCTCAGCTCAAATTTGCCTCATTTAAACCTGCCAATAAGTGGTAGATATGCGCGTTCTAAAGTACTCCAGAAAACAGCACCAGAAACAGAAAGTCCTTCGCAGCCATCATACTTACTTTTCCTACCCCAGAAAGCCCCTCCATCACAAGTAGAGGTCCTTCTTCATCTACATCTTCAACGTAGTGTACAATGCCATTCCATCCACCATGCCGTACAATCATGTGCATTCAGTCGTCATCATATTCAATCATGGTTTGGTGTACCATCCGTTTCAGAAGCCCTATTTCAGCTTGGAAATGATTGCCTTGGCATACTCGCTGTTGGTGGCAGTTCCACCCAAATCTCCGGTGATAGTTTTGCCTTCAGCGAGAGTGTCCATGATAGCTTTGGTAATCTTGTCGGCATAGCTATTGAGTCCCATGTGGTGCAGCATCATCATGGATGAAAGGAGGAGGGCAGTGGGGTTAGCAAGATCCCGTCCGGCGATATCAGGGGCGGATCCTAGGAACTCATATTTAGTGATTCAAAAACATCAAACAGAAGTCGACAAGGCTGGTCAGAACTTACCATGGACAGCCTCAAAGATCGAACACTCGTCACCAATGTTAGCGGAGGGAGTCAATCCCAAACCGCCAATCAAACCGGCGCACATGTCGGAAACGATATCTCCGTAAAGGTTAGGCATAACCAGAACCATGGGCTTGTAGCTCTTAGGGTCGGTAACCATCTACCAAATATCAGCTTCCCATCCTGTCATCCCCAGGTTTTAAAGGGCACGAACCTTCAAGCAAGTGTTATCCAACAGCTCAGTGTCGAACTGGACCTTAGGAAAGTCCTTGGCAACGTCCCTAGCAGTAGACACGAAAAGACCATCGGACATCTTCATGATAGTAGCCTTGTGAACGACACGAACGTGCTGCTTGCCAATTGACTCAGCATATTGGAAACCAAATCGCAGAACGCGCTCGGAAGCATTCCGCGTGATCAACTTGATAGATTGGACCACGCCCTCGACAACTTCATGCTCAATGCCGGAGTATTCTCCCTCAGTGTTCTCGCGGATCAGGACGGTGTCGACGTTGTCGTAAGGGGTCTTATAGCCGGGGACTGAGCGGCAGGGGCGTACATTGGCGAAGAGGTTAAAAGTTCTGCGGAGGGTAAGGTTGAGAGAAACATGTCCTTTTCCGATGGGTGTCTGTCTCCATCTTAGCAAGGAAGACGCAATGCTTCTATGGCTGAAAACGTACGGCAAGAGGACCTTTCAGTGCGACAAAATTCTTCTTAACGGACGCAATTGCCCCGTCCGGGATAGCCGTCTTGCCGTCCTTGAGGATAGGAGTGACATCAACGGATTCCCATTCAATAGGAGCCTGCAAAAACGTGAGCAATTTGCTCTGTTGGAACTAAACACGGGAATTTCAATACCTTCGCGGCAGCAAAAATCTGCTTGACACTGCGCGAGATCTCCGGCCCAATTCCATCTCCCTCAATGAATGTTACAGTGTAGTTTCCCTAGATTTTGCGCACCAATCAACCTCACATCCCATGTGTGCCGCTGCAAGCGATCACTCGGCCCAGGAAGCGGCGGGCATAAAAATAGTGGGGCTACGAACATTGGAGTTCTTCTTTCCAAGGAACTTAGCGACAGGCTCTTTCTCTGTCGCATACGTACGCAAGCCGATCTGAATCCCCCTGTCAGCATTCAACATTCAGGACAAGAACAACAAAGAACAAAGGAGGACCAACCGCTCGTGCCCGGATGAATGGAGCAGAGGAGAGGCTCCTCGAGCTGAGGGTGAGAGAGCGTGCGAAAGACATTGAGACGTACAAGGAGGGGGTGGATGACAGTGTACAGGAGGGGTGTGTACTATGGGTATGTACTATACTATGTAGAGCAGACAGCAGACGGAAGAATTGTCTAGTGGAGAGGAACGAAGATGTGGAGAATGCAGTGGCTGGAGTAAAATGAAGTCAGCCTGTGCTATCGGCGACTTGTGGTTGCGGTATACGGTGCGGTGTCTCTCAGCGGTGCCTCTGCGCTGCCTCCCGAAATCCCGATTCTTTGCCGGAAGAGCATTACCTCACCTCACACACAGCCAACCCTCCGCCCTTCACCCTCCACCCCCACCCTCAAAGCGCCCACCCTCAAAGCGCCCACTCTCAAAACGCTCACCCTCTCAGGTAAAGCGGCGGGAGCTAAGGTGACCTGTAGGCCCGCCGCATAAAGTGCTAAGTAAAGTTATCACTCGGCTCGAGAGCTGTGAATAAATACCACAAATCCCACTGCTCACCCAAGTATGAACGATTCTCGCTCAGATCCAGCTTTTTTGAAGCACTACCGTCTGCAGGACCCTTTCCCGACATCGTGGTCAGACCCTATCGATGATGCACAGCAGCAACTGCAGCGTGGTGGCTTGCACAGAAAGTCGACAGTTAGGTACTCGGTACTACAGGAGGAGCATGCTTCTCCGACGCTCAGGGGGTTAATCGGGGATGACTTGTACGAGGGGGGTGCAGTTCCGCGAGATGAACCGGATCCATTGGGAAGCACGGATTCGGTGGTGCGGGTGTTGAAAAAAAGGGGACTGCCAGTTGAAGACAATGTGCGCCTGCGTTAGTAACAACCCTCATTCTACGATGGGTTGCACTGACGATCATATGCACATAGGAAGTCGATATCTGGTCTCGTCGAAGCATTTTTCGCCGGCCGCTTTCCTCCGCGATGTCCATGCTACCACCCCTTCGCCTATGCTCCAGCAAGGCCTAAGCTACCTCAGTCAATCCATTGCGCAGAAATCTGGATCTCTCAAAGACTTGGTCGAGAGCAACTTTGATCGATTCGTAGCTGCAAAGGGAACTATAGAAGGCGTTTACAAGGAGATGAAAGAAAATGCCTTCCTGGAGAAGGAAAAGGAATCGGAATACGGCCTTGGGAAGATCAAGGCGTACCTCACCGAGGCTGGAGCAAAAGCAGATGAGGTGTTTGGGCCCATAATGTCTGGGCGTGGAAGAGAAGAAGAACTACGAGGGCTGCTAAGTATTTTGGAGAAGCACGGAAACATGTTGGAAATGCCGGGGATATTGTTGGACTGCGTCAAGAGGAAAGACTACGAAGCTCTTTTGGAAGAATATCAAAAGGCACGGAAATATATGGATGATTCGCGCGCTCTCGTTCCAAACCCAAGGATAGGAGTTGCTGGAGGCGTGAAGGAGGGATATCTTCAGCAGCTCATCATCGCCGAGAGAATGTGGCTGGAGGTCGCATTCGTGATTGAAGGGTTCAAAAAAGACGCATGGAAGAAGCTTATTGACTGTAAAACGGAAGACAGTACGCACATGGAGCTCATTGGTATCTTACTGGAACTGGGAGTAGACGACAATCCGATTACATTCTGGTTAGTAAGTCGGTATGAGTATCTCAAAACTAGGATAACGTCGGTTTTTGAGAGAGCCCGTATCGAAATCGAAGGTTTGTTTCTTCTATTACGACATTTCTTAAGGCCGCTTGGTTGATTAGCTGTGTTCAGTTCTCCGAAGAAGAGTATTGGTGACTGTTCCGCCAAGTACCCAAACGATAGCCCACCACCTTCGATCACCAACGCGACGTATATCTACAGAAACTCAAAAGACATTTGACACCCCCGCCGTCAATTCCTTCTGGGAAATTGTGCAAAGTTCAATGATGGCGATGCTGGATTCACCAAATGGAGTGCTGGGCGAGCTCTTGGGCTTTTGGAAGGTGTCACAGTCGTTCATTGACGGTGATAACCTACTACCTGTTGGTATCGACGACCAGAGCAGAAAGCACCACCGGTTGTCTGACGAAGATGTGCAATTTTTCCGAGACTGTGCAGTCGAGTTGGTAGGCCAGATTCGGAACTGCATGGTTACATTTTTCCAGGAACCTCCAGTGGAGGATATATCTGCTTTGTACAGCCCCCTACCAAATACCCCAGTATCAGCTACAACGCCTAAAGATTCCGAGTTCCCGTCTCAGAGCCCATTACCACCAGTACCGCGAATGAAGGGTGAGGAGGTGTATGCCTTCTTCCCGCCTGGAGCGAACTCACTTGGAGCGGTCCACTACTTGGGCAAAGTAATGATACTGCTTGGGAAAGCTGCCGCATCAATGGCGGAAGTCTTCTCAGGGCTCGGGAAGGGCAATATTCAGGATGACCTCCGCAGCATGCTTTCCGCCGCGCGCGAGCGCACCGTAAAAGCAGTATCAGTAGCTTGGTTGGCAGATGCACAAAATTGCAAGATTATGGAGGATTGGACTCGAGGGATTGATAACAGAGGCGTCACCAAAATGCCAGGCTACTTTTCGGCATTCGAGAAGGAAATCATTCTGGGTATGCAGAGTATCGTCTACTTAGATAAGGTCCGGAACGGCGAGACGGCTGTTATTCCACCACCTTCTGCAAAGTTCCTTACAACCGTTCGTGGGCAGTTCGTTCGTACTCTTTACAAAGCCTTGCAGGGCATGGTGGAGAACGCACAAAGACCCTTCGAGGAGGAGGAGGAGGAGTTAGACAAGAACGGCCTGACCAGTCCTACAGTGACAACCAGACCCACCAACCTGACTGCACACTCGATAGATAGCCGAGATAAGGATACGCGAATGCTACTAACCCTCAGTAATCTGCAGCTACTAAGGTCTGAAATAGTTCCGGAACTGATAAACCAGTTTGAAATCGCATTCTCTTGCACGCTCACCGACGAGTCGAAAACGATCCGGGATGCATTGGGTCAGATTGATACGCAGCTCTTTGATGAATACGCTAAACCCCTCGTCAAAACCATCGCCACCACCGTTCGCAACGGTATCCTCTCCCCCGCCTGGTCCCCTCTGCCCGGAAAACTCGCAACAGACGTGAAGCCATACATCTACGACGCCCTTCTCTCCATGGTCGACGTGCACGCACAAGTCACCATCACTGCTCCCTCGCTGGTCCAGCAGGTGCTCTCATACCTCTTGGAACAGCTTTCTCGGGAGCTCCTGGAGAGCTTTAAACAGAGGAAGACTTACAATCTGGGGGAACTCTTGCAGGCGACACTGGACGTAGAGTTCGTGAACCAGACGTTGAGTCAGTTTAATACGCCAAAGAGCAGTGAGTGGCAACAGATGGTTTACGTAGAACTTGACAGGGGAAGCGATGGAGACGCGAGGCAGGGGCTTCAGAGAGAATTGGGGGAGATGAAGAGGATTTTAGGTTCACTGAGGCGGTACTCCAGAGCCGAGTTGTAAGCCCCCCCCAGCGATGAGTGATGTAGGGACTGTGTTGACGGTTTGTGTAGTTTGTGCTTCAGAGCCAAGAAGTCGAGTTCGAGGAGGACGCATATTGTGGTTGACGCGGACACGGCTGCGGGAAGGTGAGGAGAGGTAGTGTGATGGGCGTTTTTTTGAGCTGTTTTGAGCGAGTGATTTAGCGTGAGATTGTTAAGACCTGTTTATAACATGTACATAGATAATAGTCGAGGTGTTGAATACTGGACTGTTTGCTTTCATTTATACTGCAAAGAGTGAGAGGTCACCAGTGCCCTTCTCGAACATGTGGGGATTCTTCCCGCCTCTTTTCCTGTCCGCGGAGTGGCGGAGGAACAGAATGATTCCCTGGAGTCAAATATCCAGGACCCCCGACGGTCTCAGTGGTAGATACGGGACAATGGGATCAAAAGGTAGTGTCCATTTACCAAAACCAGGTTCATTCCCAGAAACCAGATGCTAAACTGCTGCTAATGTACATTGGATTGGAAAGAGGTGATCCAGAGGTGGACTCACAAAATGTCACTCGAGTCGGTACTGCAGGATTGAAGCTTAAACTGGATACACCCACCAATCATTTACAATTGCGAGTATATTACTAGTAAATTATTGCTGTCGACAGTGTCAGCACCTGAGCGGTGGTATGGTAGTAAAACGAGTATATTCCCTAGTCCACTTCATTCCCTTGAAAGTTTGTCTAAGAATACACCATGCAAAAAGGCAATCATCGTCGTAGCGAGCGCCTCACACGGATCAAACCTTCGCCTTCGCCTTTCCCACGCCAGAAGTCAATGCCAACATGAAAAAGAACTGCACCAAATACGAGTATCCAAACAAAAACCACGTCCTCCGCTTCCTCATCTGTCTTGGTGCTGTCGAGTAGACATTTGCCGTGCTATCTGCTGAGCCATCCGAATCCGGTAGCAGCACATACTTCAAGCTCCTCAACTACGTTCTAGTCAGCCACTTGACGCTTGGGGGAATGCTGGGGGGTAGTTCACCAAGAAAAACGCCTGCGCCAAATAGCAGTATGCAAATACGATCCAGCTCAGCCATCCACGCCCAAACAACGATGTGGCTAGGATCGAGATGATGACCCCAACAAACTTGTATCCACTGTACGCTACCAAATCCAGCAGCTGCGAATTGCTAATACTCAATAGGTAGCATCCAAGACGCAGACAGACAAGCTCAAACACAACTGCTCCCAGCGCCGAGGACGCTGTGTAGCCCAACAGCTCGGGATGGAATGTTCCCGAGAGCCCGTACAGTAGTGCCGAGAGGAGGATATACGTCACGAACGACATCAGCGGGATATACATATCTGGGGCATTGAGGTCTTCCCGCGGGGGAAGGTAGATTGTCTCCGTTTCTCCGGGCCGCTGTGCTGATGCTCGTGCCGTGCTTTGTCGGGACCAAGGTATGTGTCGCCATGGGTTTAATAGCACGTGGAGTTTGCGGATGACGTAGACGTTTGTGACGGCAAAGAAGGGTTTCATGGAGGAGAGGTAGCGGTTTATCTACATGCCTCATCAGTATCTAGTACTTATTCATTTACTAGATGGAGGGTGAAGTACGTTTTTCTCGGCAAGATCTGTCCCACCAGACATGGCAGCCCTTGCAACATTGAAGCCCATCTGTGCCGTAGGGTCTGCAAAGAAACTGGCCCCTTGCCCAAAGCCGCCAAACTGATTGTAGCCTGCGGATTGGTGTTGGGCATGTTGGCTGGCTTGCGTTGGATACGATGGAGCGCCATAGGGGCTGTCGTATGGGTCTGAAGACTGCGGTGGTGGTGGGGGAGATTGCATTACAGGAACTTGGACGGGGCGTTGGGGGACAGGGTGGTGAATCGGTGGAGAGACGTTGTGACGGTGCATGGCGTTCTTTAGGATGGTAGCCTGAGTACGAAGTATCTTGGCCCGGAAGAAGGTGGCGCAACGAGTGGGCGATGTGATGGAACAAAGATAGTACCTCGGTTTCGGAGGTGGTGGTAGAACAAGTGATAGATAAATGGAGTTGAATTGAGACGTTGCCATATCAGCGTCACTATAGGTGCATGAGCCTCAAACGGCCAAGCCTGTGATCTCCCGCCAGGAACAGAACAATGAACCTACATTAATAAAATGTAAAACGGTGCTCCCAGAAGCTTCAGAAGCTAAGAGAGGTTCTCCGGGGCTATCTTGGAGATTATGTAGTACCTTCAAGATGCTCCGAGATCTAGTTTACAAGTGGACATAGTTTCGGACCTGCTGGAACCTCTTACCTTCTCGACACTCTTTAAACTTGCTGCAGTATTTTCCTGGTGTCTTGTAGCTAGTATGCATAATGCTTCCATCTCGTCTCGCTTATATTTATTCCTCTCGCTCAGACTTATTCGCCTCTTTTATACGGGTCTTCGATTTGGTGGTCCGATTTCATGATCACAAAACATTTGTTAAATGATAATATGGCATATATTCTCTAACTACTTATCTATGTATATATGTATATACATACGGTCGATCTGGGCTGGCTGGAGACGGCGGATCTGGGCTGGCTGGAGACAGTCGATCTCAGCTGGCCAGGAGCTGACTGGAGACGGCGGATCTGGGCTAAACTCCGACTGCTTCCGGAGACTAAATTACACTTTACTGATGTAAAGCGTCTCCATATTAAACTTAACCTTCAACTCTCAGATCCGAACTGGTTTTCGGAGAGTGAAGAAAACACTGCCATCTGATAACCTCCCCTCTTATACACCATACCCATAGAGAAGCCACTCATCATTGTACTAGACAAGCATAAAATCCAAACAAAAACACACGAGATTGTGACGACAAAACGAAGAAAAACAGACAAGCGTTGGTCTATCCATCCTCTCCCTACGCCTCGCCAGGCCGCTTCGAGTTGCAAGACACAATCTTAATCTTTTCAGTCGTTACGCTGGGTGTGTTTCCGCCCTGTTGCTGAAATTTGAAGGTGACATTTTTGATGAGGAAAGTCCACACCTCATCGCAAAAGCGGTATGTATCGAGATTGCCCTATTAGTCCTTCTTAGCCTCCCACTGTGCCTAACAAATTCTCTTCATGAACACACCTTAAACGTCAAGTTCGCCTTGACCTTATCTGACAACACCTCAGTGACATGTTTATCAAAGTTGTTGAGGATTTTCATAGCCAGCTGTGGCGCGATACGGCCCTCCGAGATCAAATCATCGAGCGCATCGGTAAGCGCCATTCCTATCCTATCTCTGTCAGACTCTGCTTCACATACTGGGTAGAGAGACTGGTACGAGGAACGCCGGTAGAGCTCGTAGTATGGGTTTTGCGGTGTTGTCATCTTGTTGAAAGGCGACAGTAGCGGTGGTGGTTGGGAGACGGCTAGCTTGTCGTTTGGTTTAGTTTAATCGGCGGTGAGCGTCGTTGATAGTTTCTTTGTGAGAGGTGGAATGTCAAGGCTAAGAAGCTCTGGACCCCTGTCACTTTAAGTACTCGGGTCAAGCAGTAGAAGATCGGTCGCTCCTATTCCAGCAAGATATCTCACAGGTCTGGCTAGATATGAGGACGCAACATGCAGTACCGGGTATAATGCGATCTGGATTTTAGAGAGTTTGCGTTTTTGCTTGGCTTTGCTCAGTATTGTGCTTTAAAGTTTGGCCATGACTCATCCATCACGTAACAATCCCTCGATACATTTGGATGAGGAGTGAGTGGGCAAATCCGCGGAGGAGAAGCAGGAGGGGTGAATGTCATAGGTGAAGCTTCACAGCAACTTGTTGCGTGAGCGGCTAATTGAGACTACCTAGAGTACAGCTTACATTAACTAATAACTACTAAGAACGCGTAAAATACAACAAAATACATTTATCATCAGGAGCTGAAATATTTGTGCCTCAGTTCTACTGCCCTTTCTTCGCCGCCTGGCTCTGCTCCTCTTCCTCAAGCCATTTCAAACTCTTCACCAACCCCTCCTGCAAGCTCCATATCGGCTTGTACCCTAACAGATTCTTTGCCTTGCGGATGTCAAAGTACCTGTTCCAGCAACTAAACTTGACCCTAAACCGCGTAAACCCAGGCTCCTTCCTCATTAACCATGCAAATGCTTCTGCCGCACCGGCCAGTGCCACTCCCACCTCCCGCGGCATCTTGATATAGTACGACGGATAGTGATGTCTTAGCGCCCAGACGGCTCTGGGGAAGTCCCAGAAGTAGACCGGCTCGCCATTGGTGATGATGAATGCCTCGCCGTCGACGGTGTATTCAGTCTTAGGGGTGGTAGCCGGATCGATGGCAATGAGCTTTTCGGCGGCGATGATGTGTGCGTAGGCGCTGTTTCCAATGTAGGTAAAATCAAAGAGATTGGAATTATCGCCGATCTGGAACTTGGTCTGGCCATTGGCCAGGACCTGGAGCATGCCCGGTAGAAGCTGGCGGTCACCTTCGCCAAAGAGACCGGAGAGGCGGAGCGCACAGGTTAGCATTCCGCCTTCACGATTAGCTTCCAGAACCATTTTCTCGCCAATAGCCTGAGCAAGGAAAGCCGTCAGCACCTAATGAATTGCAACAAGATAAGGTCGACGGAACTTGCCTTTGTCTCGGTGTATGGATCCAGTGCCTTCTGAGGGATGGGTGCCTTCTCGTTCAGGTTCACGACGTCGTGCTCGCCGTCGAACAGAACGCTTGCAGAGCTGGTCCATACAAATGCTTTGACTCCTGCATCTCTGCTGGCCTCCAAACAAATCCTTGAACCCTCTACGTTAACTTTAAAGTAAATCTCCTTCCCAAGACCGTGTACAGGGGACACGGTGTCAATTACGATCTCTGGCTTCTCCTTTTCGAGCACATTGTCAACAGATGTGCGAGATGTGATGTCGCCGTCATAGTAGGTAATGCCAGGGAAGCGATTGACATTTGTGCGGAGGTCGAGGACGGATATGTTAGTTTCGGGGTGGTATTCTTGGAGGATCTTGACGACATGGTGACCGAGGAAACCGCAGCCACCGATCACGAGGACTGAGTTTAGGGGTACAGCCGACTTGGTTTTCTCGGAAGCCATGGTAATTTGATGTGGGAGGAACTGAGTTTGGCGGAGGTTATAGGATGTTTCCGTGAATTGAGCAAGATTTAGGAGAACCTTGTGAGACAAGCTCTCGGCAGCTAGCTCCCCTGGTAAAACAGACCAACGTCCGATCCAAGCACAAGCAATTCACACGATAACCGCACCAAAACGACTCAATCTACCATGTACTAGTACAAGATAAGTATATGAAGTATATATACCAAAGCCCACACTCACTTGGGCAAGTATACACACTTCATAAACTCATTAATTTCCTTCCACGCCCCCTCCGGACTAGGTTTCGCAGCGACAACATCTGGCCGCTTACCGATTTTCTCCACCATATGGCGTTCCGTCGTCGGCCCGATACTTGCCCAATATGTCCTTCCATCGTCTGTTTCTGCTTCAATGCCGCCCTTCAATAGATCCCACGCTGCATCCGCACCCGTCGGAGAAAAAACCACAATCCACCTCGTCGTCCCCTTCGTAGCCTCCATAACCTTCCTGAACTCATCTGGGAACTCTTCTACAACACGAGTCTCGTACACAATTAACTCCTTTAGCTGCACCCTTCTTTCTTCCGGCGCGCCATTGAGGATATTCGGGATGATATCGCCGCGCTTCTCATTGTTGAGGAACAGCAGCGGTAGTCTTCCGTCCTCCGGAATCGTGGAGTTGTAGTCCTCTAGTATGTACTCCGCCAATACGGCGCCGTTACCACAGTGCTTTCCCCTCACGTTCTCCTCTTTGAATCCGAGGGCTACTACGGCAGCACTGGTTGCAGGACCGACGACATATACTGTCGTATTCGTAAGGAAAGCCCTCGTTTCCTCCAATACTATATATCCTAATCAGTGTCCACACACATTACCATAGGATCCCAAAACGCACCTCCCAACTTTCCTAGAACTGTACCGAACGCTTCTACCGCGCGTTGACTCGTGATAACAATCCCCGCGTACTCCTGTTCACTCACATTGTTGCTGGTCCTTCCCCGTATCACAAGCTCTTCCAGGTATTCAGGGTTGATATGCTGATGCTTCAAGACTGGCACAAATATCGGTGTTAATGGAACTGCATTCGAGTAGTCGAAGGGGTGATTCGAGAATTGGTCGTGGTAGGGGTCAATTGGACTTGACTTTGTTTTTAGAAGGATTACGGGTAATGGCTTGGTCATATTCGAGAGACTTGGGCGGAGAGTGGGGTGCCTTGAGCTGCTACGTCAAGATTGCAGCAAATCTGTCTGGGCGGAATCCATGTCACCTGCAAACTCAAAGAAATGGTCGGAAAGAAGCGTCAACACTAAGAGTACCTATCGACAAACAAGAAGGGAATATGAAGGATCAAAGGCACACCTAACCCATACAACGCAACGAAACCAACTTCCCAAACCCACCGAGAAACAGAAGCAAACAACTCAAATAATCAATCGAGCAACTCCAAACGTCAAAAAACTATGCGGTGTATCAAAAATGTATATATATGGGCACAGACAAAACCGGTCAGTCTTAATGACTATCCCAGACATTTCGTTCATCCATACTCCCGTATATTCCTGAAATGTCTCGACTTGAATCCTCCCTTATATCCTCACCTCCATCTTCACCTCCATCTTCACCATCACTTCTCCATGGCGAGCCATCTTTGTGGTCCTCGGGTAAATCGTTCTTATCGTCTTCTTCATCGCCGACGCTGAACTGGGGGTTCTCCGGGTCACCTTGTGTAGCATGCAGTGGCTGAGGCGCATCCACAGGTGGTGTCGTGGGAGGTTCAAACCCTTCCCTTATTTCCTCTCCAGCTACCTCTGGAGGGTACTGCCGCACATATCGCTTCGGTTCAGCTTCGTTCCAACCTGGACCTCCTTCCTTCCTGGCCCTGACACGCGCTGTCTCCTCAGCTCTCCGATCTTCCACTACGAGATCTACTAGGCCACTGCGATGGGAAGAGCCCGAAGATGACGACTCATTGCGATGGAGTAGTGGCTGGATGGCTTCAGATTTCACCTTCTTCCTCTGGGAATCAGCGGGCGAATCCCTCTTGGATTTGCCTTTTCTAACTACTTTGAGTGTAGGCCGGAGCAAGGCTTGATTTGTGGCCGTGGTGATGAGGTTATCTTGACTTAATTGATGATATCCACATCGGTGATTGATGTACGGTCTATCTGCCGCTACGACGGGGTACTATTGAATAATGTTAGCTGAATCTACATTAAAATGTCAGAGGAAGTATACATTGTAATCGCCAAATTCTAACGATCGAGCGCTGTCGTACAATTTTTCGTCGTCGTCGTTGAGGTCGGTCTCTTCGAAGGCTCCGTAGTCTCCACCTTTCCATGCTCGGCTTTCTCCGCTTTCAGCATTCCCAGCTGGGATCTGCCTGTCTGCATTGCTCGGGCCGGGGCCACTAAGTAAACCAGTTCGTGCTGTGGGCTGCGGAATCCAGTATTTCCCTTTGCCTCCACGTTCGTATCTTAACCCTTCCATCATCCTCGCCACTCGAGTATTGGACTCGGGATGGGACATTACTCCCTCACTCGAATCGAAGAGTCGGTACTGGTACGACTTTCCCTTGAAAGTTTGCTTAGAGTCTTCGATGAGGTCACGTATGCCAAATGCATCACGGAATGCATAGTAGACTGGCAAGCGGGCTGCAGATATCGTAGAATCTGCATAATCTCTCCAAGAAAAGGCATACCAATGGGCTACGGCAAACCCTGGAAGCTCGAAACATATAAGAACATCTTGTATTGCTCGGGCAATGTTATCAGGTGTATAGTAGCCAACATCATGGATTACACCCAGCCATACAAGGATTGAGAGAAAGAATCCTTGCCAATATGAGGCGAAGATGATGAGTTTGATGCAAAGGAACTAGATTGTAAGTTTTAGTAACAAGATTACCACGGGGAGTGAGAGAGATGGTAATGGATACCTTTGGTACCGGACGGAATGGCTGAAGGTCCCGTGTCATGCACACCCAAAATATTCCAAGGGAATATAAACTGACTGAAACGGATATATTGTAGACAATTCCACTCCAAAAGTATCCGCTCTTCAAGCCAACGTAACCTTCCTGATAAGTATTCGTGGCTTTCATTATGATTGCCGCTAAGGCCAACGGCGGCTTTAGCCAGGCGTATTGAAGTATACCACGTTTGACAGCTAGGAACGTATGTGGATCACTGATGTCTACCTTGGGGAAAACGTAGTTCAGGGGCCAGACATGCTCTTTCGGAGCCCGACCATGCATCATTATGATGAGAGAGCGTTCGCCGCCAAGGAAGTTGATGAGAAGCTGGAAAAACGTGTAGATGGTGAATGCCTCATACATGTCACGTATTGGATCGAGGAACTGGGCCGCTGCGAGTGACATAAGGGACACCCAGGACGAGATAGCGTAGATAGGGACCATGAGTAGAATACGCACAACATAGCGTTGGAGTAGAGGCTTCCGATAATTTTTTCTACGCAACACTCAGCAAATACTTTCACAAAGTGTCGGACGGGCTATGTACAGCTGAAACCATATTGATCTACCCCAAAGTCAGTACCTACGTCATTGTGAAGTTGAGGAATGGTATAGTAAGTACAAGAATGAGAGTAAAGTAGCTATCAGTGAAGCTACCCCCGAAAGAATGATTGCGATGGTGCCTGTCCCCATTAGAATATAATAACAGCTGGAGTTAAAGGTGGGAGTCACTTACTTAGCTTGCTGGTGCCGCTTCCTCCGTGCACCTGGGCCGACGAAGAAACGTGGTAATCCATTAAGGGCGGTGCCAGTTAGGTTCTCAAAGGAGCTCCAAATCTAGCGGCTGAAGGGGGTCAATTGGAAGGTAATTGTTCTCGCCATAAGGGCTATTATGTGGTGATGAGGCTGTGGTGGAGGTCGATTGGAGATAAGTAGCAGGTCTTCAATCCTATCACGAACTGGGCGTGCTGTGCGTCACAAGTGGCTTGCGGCTCTGCTGAAACTCAAATGCCATGCGTCGGCTCTAGCTGTAGCTTATGAACCCTAACCGATAACTCACCGAAGGAGCTCTACTCACCTGCAACTGGCCTCTCCATTTCTTCTCCACGAACATATAGCTCTTGTGGTGTGCATGCTTCCGCTATATTCATGGCCGTAGGTGGCGATCTGAGGCCTCCGTCTCTAGCTTCGAATGTCGAATTCAATTGGCTCGTTCCTTCGTTTCGAGTATCCAGGACTACTCGAGCTAACTTGTTTGTAGGGTCTTCCTGGTGGAGTTAGTAGTCTGCGGTGTTATGTAGGAGCTTCACTCCTTCAGCCAGCTTGATATCCAATGACTTTCACAGCACAATCTTTTTTCTGTTTTACTTCAACCGCGTCTTCGCTAAATTTATAACCATACTCGTCCGACTTTATCTTCGATGGATCGGAATCCCCCACTACATTGATATCCAATCGCTTCAAATCTCCGTTCTCGCGGGTCGAATATTTTTCGGCAAAGTCACCTATCATGGACCTAATGAGACAATCGTCATTGTTGGAGGGCATGTTACATGGAGGTACTGGTTAAGACGAGTTCGACAAGTATCGCCTGGGGACCCCCAGGAAGGTGTGGAAGGTCATGGTAGGGCTGGAAGAGGGAAGTTGAACGCGTTGCCATGCCGCATCTTAGTCGAGATGAAGGGAGTGGAGTGGTTTATTTACAATAGGTCCCCACAGTATGATTGGATCATGGATGAAATGAAATCGGCTGCCGCCGGTGAGGAAGCTCGTCGACGACAACCGCCAGCTACGCCGGATTATTTGAATGAGGATGGCGAGGATGGAAAACAAACTCCTAAAACCGGTTCAACAACCCTCGATCGGAGACCCTCGCATGCTGAGACAACAATGGCCTCTTCAGTGGAATCTTTTGAAGATATCGTGGCCAAGTCATCATACCTCCAAATGCTCCCTATCAAAGTGGAATGCAGTCGAGGTGCAGTAGTAATGGGAAATAACAATACACCAAGCATTCTGGTCGCACATTTTGAGAAGGCGCAGGGTACAGTTGAGGCTAGAAAGGTAAGTTCTCTTTAGGGTTTTAACAATAGTACTGGATCCATTCTATCAACTTACATACCTCATATTCGCCATTGTTATTGCCTTGGTTGCTAACTGGGGTGTAATTCAGTCACACTCAATCGACAAGTACACGCAAATTTTCGACTTGTCCTTTACGCATCCTAAAGTGCAGTTGATATCTAATACTGACTACAAAGAAACTCTTCTCTTCCGAGGAGCCCGTGAGCAAGCTACCAACGCTACGCCTTCACAATCCAAACCTACATCACAGGCTCGCACTCAGCGCCAAAGGTTTCGCGATTTATTTCCTCTTTTGGCAGCTTCTGTTGAATCCTTTACTCCTTTACGCACTCCAATAATAGCTTCGTCAGATCGTCAGCGAAGCCAATGGGTGGGCTTGAGTCGCTATATTGATGAACTAGAGCAACTGGAGGGATGGAAGTTCGAGCCTGAAGAGTATGCGAAAGATACAAATATCTTGGATTGTCAAGGTGCAACATTTTGCCTTTATTGGGATGTAGTTGGGACAGTTCCGGTATCGGAGCCCCGTCCACGGGAGGGTGGTAAGGAAAGAAACGGCAGTTCTCATCCCGCTCCACAATTTGGGCTAGACTTATCCTTTGTGGGTGGGACAATACATTATGGTCCATGGGCAGATCGTCAACGAATACATCTACAGAATATGTTCTTCCCCAAGCTCTTCAAGACGGCGAAACCTGCCGAACCGCTGGCCCTAGGAGAGGATAGGGCCTACACGGAGTTTAAATTATTTCTTGAACTATCAGGCTCAACAGTCTTAAGTGTACCAGTACGAGAGGAGAGTAAAGACTGGAAATATCGTCGACGTCTCGAAGAAGGTGAAGTTCGCCCGCCCGGTTGGTTGGAGGTTAAACTTGGCAACGAGAGTACTTTGACCTACAACATGGCATACGTTGCATCGTCTAGTGGTTGGACGCATACGCTCGATTTAGAATTACGAAAGCCAGAAGTTCGATCATCTGTCAGCCCCGGCCTTCTATGGAATGCGGAGATCCAAACTCTCCAGTGCAACTTTTCCGGACCTCTGAAATGGAACGAAGACACAAAATGGATATTCAACAACGTTTCATCTGGCATGCAGGTTTTTCTATTGCGAGAACATGTTACACTCCTGACAGACTTGGTGGCGGATTGGACATCGGGGCCCGACCAGGAGTATTGGACCTTTGTACCAATGGTCTATGAATTAAACCTGAAGTTGGAAGATTTCCAATTTTATTTCAACATCAATGATCAGAATATAATCAACAATCCCAGCAGTTTCGAAGATAATACTTTCATTGTTCTGCGCAATATGGGAGGCCGGGGGGGGCATCTGAAAGGATGTATAAAGATGGACTTTAGGGAATTTCGCCCCCAGAATTCCGTTGTCGAATTCGCTGTTGAGACGGTAAGCACAGTAAAGAACGAAGGAATGCTCGAGGTTGGAGTCAGAACCCCGGTCTGGAATACCTGGAATTGCTCTTTGAAGCGGCAAGAGTCTCTGGGGAAAGTGGAGCAAGTCAAGCTGAAGGGCAGCTATGAGTTTTTTGGGGCTACCTCTTCGGATGCGATTGATAAGTTGACCTTAGACCTTGATGGCGAGGGGCTTGAGCTTACATTGCATGGGTTCCTCATACGATATTTCCTGACACTAAAGGAAAATTACTTTGGAGAAAACCTACATTTCAAAACGCTGGAGGAATGGCAAGCCCAAGAACAGGCAAGGGTTGATGGGATTACCCCGCACATTGCTGCACCGTTTGTGAAAAGCAATAACTTAGATATTGCACTGGGAGTACGAGCAAGAAATTTAGAAGTGCTTCTCCCCAAACATATCTACGAAGCCAAGGAGCACTTGAGATTCAATATACCCTCTCTGAATCTTGATATGCGGTTTACAAACTATTATATGGGTAATACCAACTCTGCCTCTCCATGACCTTATTCTTGAACTGACATGGATATGCGTCTAGATTTGCAAGTAGACCTTGCACCAATATCGGCATTTTTGAGTGACTCATGCTCTAATTTGCCCGAGGTCTTTGTTGATGGCGTTACAATATTCGGACATCGTCTATTTGGGCTACCGCCAGAAGAACCTACCTACGTGTGCAATTGGGATCTAAGTGTTGGGGCCATAGCCGGGGAATGCTCATTTGAATTCCTTCAGACCTCTGTTTTTGCCCTGAAGGCGTTTGGATTCAGCATCCAAGATATTGAGAATGTACTCCCACTACCAGTAGAAACATTAGTTCATGACGTTACATTCGTTCGCTTGAGTATCGCTTCTATCCGACTGTGGTTACATACAAATGGATCCAGCGTTTTCCGGCTGGCCACTAACAAAATCTGCTTTATTCTCAACGATCTCGCAGATGATATTCATTCAGAACGGATTACACTAAAGATCCCTGGCCTCAATATAACTGTCATGGACCTCCAGCGTCAAAATGCATGGAGCACCAAAGGTTACCTGGAGACTGAAGTCAATGTTGCTATGCTTAATCGAACATACCGTGCTTCCAACTCCAGGCGACTTCAACAGAAGCATATCCGAGATAGTGATCGTCGCACCGAACGGGCCAAATTTTTGCTATCAAATGGTGAGAACGAAAGCAGAGGTAGCAATATCATCGACGGGCCCAAGCCCGCGAGTATGGCGTTGCCAGGACTTCCAATTCCCCTTCATGGTTTGTTTTTCTTACCAATGATCAGTTAGGTTGATGTGCTGACGAGCATCTTAGATACCGCTGAGTTAGCGTACGGAATGTCAGATGGCAGTTTTGTGGATTCAAATTCTTCTCGTACAACTCGATCGGCCAGTCGAAAGAGCTCTCACTCATTCCTTAAAAGCGCCGCAAAACCCCCGTCTATACATGCAGCAAGCCTGTTGTGTGCAGCAAGCTCCCATACACCGTCTTTTTATTCTGCAGCGGAGTCTCTTTCCGATCTGCAATCGCCCACCCTAGAAAATCATGCATCAGCGAGCCCGACCACTACCACGACGCCCCGCTCGAGGAGTTCATTGCGTGTACCGACTCCCACCGCAAAAGGTTTCCGGCATGTTTCGCTTGAAATGACGTCTCGGCCATTGGGCGTCACTCTTTCAAGCCCCTTTTCAAGACCAAAATTCCCTTTGGACGAAATTGAGCCCGATCTTGCCAGAGTTCCAGTGCTTGATAGTATCAATGACGATTCCATTCGACGAGTCATGGACAACGTTGAAATGTTTACCGATGAGGAGTCTTCCAGAGACAGTGTCATCATCGAGTTTCTTCCCGGGATTCGAGGTTTCTGTACTCCTACTGCGATGAAAGACGTTACAAGTTTGCTCGAACATATACAACCCCGCACTCCCGATGATGTGTTGGATTTTATTCAAGTCAGTGTGGTTTCCAAGCTAGCTGAAGTCGTCAAAACAGTACATGCACATGGGAAAGTCCTGGAAATTTGTTTAAGGCTTCCACAGTTCAAGTTCTGTTTTACGGATGACATTGCTATTCCATCTACAGAAAATTCCCACACAAGCCGTTCAATAGAGCAAAGTTATGCACTCTATTTACATCTTCGGAATTTACATCTGGCTGGGAGATCTAAGAAGGATGTGCATGCGACAGAGAATAGCGCAACAGGAAGCGAGAGGACTAAATCTACTCTGTCTGTTCATGTTTTAGTTGATTCACTGGTCCTTGAACTGGATGACCTGGCTCCACCTCTGCCGCCTCTTCGGTTATCGACGCGCCCAGCGCTTGGAATATCGGTGGGAGATCTTCTTTTCTGGGCATCAACTTCAGAGACCGCCACAGCATCTCTGCAACTCAAAACACTGGCCACTTCCGTTCAAGGAAGCCAGTCTCTGTTTCTGTATAGTGTTACGATGAGGATGGCGGAAGTTGTTGGGCAAATCGTTGGGCGGTTTTCAGCATTGGCAAGTCTCGAGCAAAGAAGGATCCAACATTTTCTATCCACGCTAGCAACTGCAGGAGAAGAGCGTCGAATTACGCAAGATCCGGCTACCTTAACAAGGCCTTCCTATGTGTTGCGCTCTGCAACTAGCCATGTCCGACTACATGACTCTTGGAAAATCAGCGCGCGGCTGCGACATATCTGGCAATCGCTGTCTGCAAACGACAAAAATAATTGGACCGCAATCTGTCTAGAGAATGCACGTCAACTTCCACGAAGTGCCAAAGATAACCTCATCAGTGTGTTCCAGAGATGGCGGGGATGGGAGCTAGGGAATATCAAAGATAGCATTATCATCAAGCAAATATTTGGGGAGGGGGAAAGCTCTGTCACTCTGGGTCCTGCAAGTAACCGTCCACTCAACGCAAAGGTCATAATTGAGTCGATAAGATTGCTTGTCGATCCTGGCCCTACTCAACATGAGTTTGTAATAGACCAACTGAATGGCTCAGTCGTGACCGGGAATTCCGGATCTGCCGGCTCCATTGGTGATTTAACTGCTATGGGGGTTACATCAAACACAGTAGCACAGATCCACTCTCGTAGCATTCGACTAGGGGCAAGGTGGGAGGTATTAGATATACTCGAAACTCTTGCAAAAGGCCTACCACATCGACACAAAGAACCAGTCATTCCAGACGCACCATCTCCCTCACTTGTTCCAGAATCGAAACAAAAAGAACGCTCCGGTGGATTTCATCTGATCTTTACTGCGGATCATGGATCATTATCTCTTGATACAGTCAACGTGAGGGTAGTCTCGATGGTGCAGGACGTGAAAGCAACTGCAGTACTGTCTAAAAAGGATATTGGCCCTCAAGGAGGGAAGTTAGGCAATGTTGGCAGTTTACTATTACAGGCGAACCACGGAACTTCGGAAGTCTGTATCGGCAACAAGATTCTAAGCAAGGCTATCATCCGTACACCAAGTCTCTATGGATACTTCGACGAGCATTGGCTTGCTGAAACAAAATTTCATATATGGAAAGTTACAGGCTTCAGTGAAGAAATATCGCTAGACATCCAAGAGCAAGTGTTGGGTCTCATGGAGGTTGTTTATTTTGTCGTCGCGGACGAGCTTACCCACATCCGCCGACTGATGGGCCACATCGAAAAAACTCGCCCATCGAATGCTCCCCCAATATCCCCTGCTCTTTCCGGGAGAAATGTTCATACGATCTACTGTACGCTGTCACTTGACCAATTCAGCCTTAGAGCAAGATTATTACCGTCGCTTGGTTATATGATGCGTGGTGGAGGCGTTCGACTCTCCGCTAGACCCAACTCGAAGAATTCGAATGAAACGATCGTTGAATTCTCACTCGAGCACCATGAACATGAGATATGCAAATCTGTTGAAGAGCCATCGGAAAGCAGGATCATTTCCCTCTTGCAATTACCAGCCATCAACGCCAGCTTCCGTGACTGTAGTACGGACGAAGAAAGGCTCGTGGAAGCCTCTGTGTCTATTGAAGCAATCACTTTAGACGCTTCATCAATTCAAAGTCTGCTCAATGCAATCAAAAAGCCAGAAGTACTCAAGGTAGTCGAAAATGCTCGGTCGGAGTGGCGTGGGATCAATGCGAAGCTAGATGAAATCTTCGATCAACAGGAGAAGCCAAAACCATCGAAAACAGCTGTGAAGCCGTTGGTATATCGTGCTTATATTGGGATTTCTGGACTGAAAATAGAGACACAGGCGCCTTCTGCAAATTTGGAGATGAACTTGGGTTATATCCAAGTTCACGCGTCCAACAGACCTATACCTATGGGATCAGTGCTATCTTTCCCGGAGATACGTCTAGAGTTTGGAAAAATCACTGTTGAGCTGACCAGGACCACCGAAAGTGGTGTACGGGACGTTTGCGGATCCATCGAGTTACGCGCTTCGTTGCATGCTTCTTCACAACAAACAGATGCAGGGAATGTACGTGCGTTCTTCGCCAAGAGCCATTCTCTCAAGATCAATCTCTTTGCGGAAACAGCTTCGGCAGTTGTAGACGTGGTTGGGCATCTCCAAGATAAGCTGCGGGATTTGGATCTCTCAAGAGAAGTCAAATACCTAAGGAAGTTACGGAATGCGAAGCCGCTGGTACAGCCATCGCCAAATCCTGATAAGGCAGATCAAGTAAACCTTTTCAACATGGCCATATCCATGGATATGATTGGCATCCAAGTCTCCTGGATTGTCGGCGGTTCGGAAACACTTTTGTCCAATGGTTACCCAAAGCAAAACCTAGTCTTCTCCTTCAAGAGAATACATTTCTCTACGGCCACGCGAAGAAGCAATGAGGCAAATCTTATTATTGAAGAGTTCCTGTTGCAAATGGTGGACGCAAACTCCACGCAAATTGCCGCACGTTCGGAAAACTCAGCACTCATGCCGGAGGTCACTTTCAAAGTCGCGTATAGCATCAACTCGTCCGAGCGACGCCTCGCATTCCAGGCAAAGGGTAGGTCTCTTGATCTTCGCCTGACATCTAACTGCGTAGTTGCAGCAAACTCTATCCAAAATTCAATTACCACAGCTGTTCAGAAGTTTAAAGATGCGTCGTCAAGCTGGAAATCAATACCCACCATTAGTGGAGCGGAAAGAACCAACATGTTTAGCACAAAGCGAATGGCGTCCGTGCTAGTAGATGCGGACTTTGCGGGCGCAGTGGTGCATCTCTCTAGCAGATCGGACCAGGGTGTAAGTATGGCCAGATTATCAGGAAGCTACCAAAGAAATTACGGCCAGTTTGCCCAGGGAGAAACGAGCGGTATTACAGTGTTAAAGACTCCTGGGTTGGCATTCAAGGTGGAATATTCGGATCCCGTTGATGAAGATCCTTCTTTAAGTGCCGAGATCAAAATATCTGCGTCAGACAATACACTCTACCCTTCAGTAGTTCCGCTCATAATCGAGATGTCGGACAATATCAAAGACATTATGAAAGAACCCTCAGAGATAAACGACGCGGTAGATAAGACGGGAAAATATGTCGGAGAAAGCGCCCGTGACGATCGCAGTTTGGAAGCCTCTAATCCGGTAGTAATCCTAGGGAAGTGTCGTCTTAACGTTGGATTGCGAATATGCAAGCAAGAATTTACTTTGAGTTGCCAGCCCATTGCACGAGTTGCTGCGTCAACTGGATACGATCAGATCTATGCCACGATAAGTACCTGCGAGGATTCCGAAGGACATCGATTTTATTCTACCTCCGCAACTATCACACGACTGAAGACTTCATTGCAGCATGTTTATTCTCGGGAATCAGCAGGAACTCTTGAGGTTGAGGAGGTCACACTATCTCTCATGAACAATAAACATGTTTTGGGCTCGGCGGGTCTTTCCTGCATGATGAAATCTAGCCCAATAAAGTCTCAAATAAATATCAAGCAATTCCAGGACTTTCTGCTCTTCCGAGAGATATGGTATCCAGCACACATGCGTGGCACCCCAACCGCCGCCCCGCTGGTGACGTCTGGAGATCCTTCCCCCATGCTCGCTCAGCGATTCCACAAGGTCGCAGCGACAAACGCATTCCCCTGGAACACCACCCTTGCAGTTGCTGAAATTGAACTGCAGCTGGATCTCGGGCAATCTCTTGGAAAGTCTGCATTGCTAGTTTCGTGCCTTTGGGTAACATCCAGTAAAACATCCGATTGGGAACAGACCATGTGCCTTGGCTTTGATTCGATTCGTATCTCATCTTCAGGCCGCCTGAGTGGGTATATTGACTTGAAGGGCATGAAAGTAAGAACCTCAATAAATTGGGATTCTGCGATAGAGTCCCTGGATGTAGTCCAGACTCCCCTTATTGAAGCGTCTATTGGGTTCAGACAGCTACAAGCCAAAATTGCATTCGAATACCAGGCATTTCTGCTTGCTGATATCGGTGGCTTCAACTTCTTGATGTATAACCTTCAGAATAAACAAACAGCTGGCGACCGATTAGTTGGAGTTCTTGACGGCGATAAGGTCCAGATTTTTTGTACTGCCCTGAGTGCTTCCCAGGGATTAGCACTTTACCAGGCTTTTCAACGATTAGCACAGGACAAAATAGTGTCCTTCAAAGTGTCGCTGAAGGAGGTGGAAAGCTTCTTAGATAGGCGGTCTCAGTCGCACAGCCCCAGTATTCAAGAGAAACCGGCCACATCGAGCCGGAAATCGTCCTCAGCATCTGCGCCATCTGGTCTTTTTAAATTGCATACGGATGTTGTGGTCAACTTGAAAGAAGTCAATTTTGGTGTCTTTCCAAGCACGTTCTATGATTCCCAGGTTTTCAAATTGGAGGCACTAAACGCGACGGCACGCTTTTCGGTGAATTCTAACGAGGAAAACCGGATCCATAGCATGCTCGAGATGACTTTAGGAGAACTGAGTATCGCATTGTCACCTGTGAAGCAGGAAGGCGCTGGTACAACTCATGCAGATGTAAACGTGGAGAAAGTTATCGATGCAATAGCTGCTGGAAAGGTAAGAAGCGGAAACAAAGGCATCATATTGAGAGTGCCTCAGGTCACAGCGTTGATGCACACCTGGCATTCACCTGGTTCTATGGTTGTGGACTTCATTTTCAAAAGTTCTTTTGAAGGCAAGGTTGATGTAGGGTGGAATTTTCAGAGGGTGGGCACCATAAAAAAGTATGTTATTACTTGCTTCTGGTAAATTTCATAGAAGACTGACAGGGTCCAAGTATGTACCACAATCATGCTAGAACACTCGCGCAGCGTCAAGGTAGAGCGCCAGTGTCCTCTCGAATTTCCATGTATACGGACGTTACCCCCGGCTCTGCAGCGTCATCGGAACATACTATTGCTGCTGGTAGCTTGGACAAAGACGAGAAACTAGAGAAGGCCAAAAAGGCAGAAAAGGGCAAGATAATGGCTGTCGTCGATGTACCTCAGTCCAAGTACGAATACAACGCCATTGAAACTCCGATTATTGAAACGCCACAACTTAGAGACATGGGAGAGGCGACACCGCCAATGGAATGGATTGGACTACATAGAGAGAGGTTGCCACATTTAACGCATCAGGTATACGCATTTTGGCCCTCTGAAGTTGTCTTGTTGCTGATATGAGTAACATAGATTGTCATTGTTTCGCTTTTGGAAATTGCAAGGGAGGTAGAAGACGCATATTCGAAGATATTGGGATCGAGTTGAGAGGTCGCCGTTGGTGTTTTTATGAGAGGTTGGGGCGTTATTGATTATTTCTTTAGTATTCCAATTACTAGGATAGAAGTGGAAAACATTTTACTAATACCATTTATGTGACTTTTTAGTCTCATTTGTATTTTATGAAGAATTGCGCAATGTAAATACATCCAGGCCTAGCCCACTCCATCAACGTTATTCGTACCAATGAGTTCGATATATAAAATTTGTTGGCAAACTAATTGCACCACCAGATTCGCAAATATAATGCACCGGGAAAAATAAAAGGACCGTCTAAGTAAAGGCTGGCCCTTGGGTTTCAGGCCCACACTCGAAACTCGATCTCCCTCGGAAACTAGTTACCAGTCGAGACGTTCTGTTCCCATAGTACGATGCAGCTACATTAAACTTGAAGGATTCTTAGGTTCAGATATTACATATTCTGCTCAATATGTAATGGGCTCCATTGCAATACAACCTCTGTGGGGATCTCTTGAGTTTAGCGTATAAATACCCTTAAAAGTCTCACCCTCCGCCTTGCTTCCTGGTCCGCATCTGATCGTTTCAATCTATCCACAGGCCTTGAATATCACGATGAAATTCACATCAGCTTTCCTTGCCGGTGCATCCCTTCTGATGGGTGTACATGGGTTAGTACTTTGACCTTTTATAGTCGCCAATGGCTAACTATGGGGGTCCTAAACAGCTGTGAACACTGCCACCCCTCCGAAGACATCACCGGGTCTCACGTGTCCCCCAAAGAACATGGCTTTGATCAATCGGGCGCTGTGTATGCACAACCTTACATCGCTGAAGGTGAAAACAACCCGGACATCTATGGCTACAGCTTCGACCCGGAGTACATCATGGGTGCGGTAGATGAGGATGGAGATTTTTCCAGCTCGATCAGCTCCAGCACTGGATCTTACTCCTCCGCCTTCATCGGCAATGGTCAAAAACAGCAAGAGGAACAATACGCCCCAGCCAGCGTGATCAACAGTCTCCTCGGCACAGATGTGAGCAGCCCCCCACCATGCAAGATATGTTCATACTCAATAATATTGCTCTCAAACAGCTCCCATTCCCTGCAATCCCGGCCCTTAGCAGCATCGAGGCCTCGCTCCTGTCTAGTGTCGTACCGACCGGCGAGGCAGAGCGGAGCAGCTTCTTCGCCGCCGTTAGCAGTGCCATTCCTACGGGCACCAGCGCAAAGAGCGAGTTTATTGCGAGCATCACTAGTAAGGTGGGCGGGGCCACGGATGCCGCGCAGTTTTCGAGTGCAGTTTCGGGTGTGCTGCAGGATATTACTAGTGCGTCTAGTGAGAATGTACCCACGAGTACCGGGTCCGCTCAGAGTACGGGGGCGAGCACGACAGAAGGTGGGAATGCAGACTCGTCGGCACCGGGAATGGATAGAGGGTTGGTGGTTGCTGTTACGGCGGTAATCGTCACTGTGTTTATGTGCTCCCTTGGACACGTCTTCTAAACCTTGATTGGGACGGAGTCGTTTTAGTGATTGATACAAATGCTGGACGTTATTGATGTTTAAAAATACGTGTATGTTGCACTGCGTATCATAAGAAGGGAACTGCTTCAAACCTGAACCCTAAAGTGTACACCCCACTACTCGTCAACACAACCACAGATAAATGAGTAACATCTATACCTAGTGATCTAGCGATTTCAAGTTTCATTGCTATCGTCATAACTCTAGACAGTCACTCGATGCAGTGCAGCGTTTGATTGGACGGTAGGCGAGATGTAGTGTGACGGAATCAACGACTTTGGCTTCCAGGTTAGCGCGAGTCAAATGCACGGAGATGAGAGCACTTGAGTATGTGAGCACTGGCATGATACATCCAATAAGTTATAAGGAAACGGCTAAGGGCCTTGTGGCATAGGAAGACTAGAGTAAGAATTGAAGTGATGTGTAGATCCGAGCTTAGCCCGTTAGATTGGGCTTCCGGGGTACAGTTAGGAAGGTGTCCAACCTCCCCTCTATCCACTCCTTTTTTATCGCCCGACACCCATTGAGCTCACTTCACTTCTCCCCACTATCGGCTGCAATCCCCACCATGCGTGTCCTCAATACCCTTCCGACCTTAGTGCTGCTGCTCGCAACTGGTGCTTTTGCTCAGGACGAGAGCTCTGCCGGCGTTTCATCTTCACCAGCTCCTACCGTGTCGGAAGCACCAACCAGCATAACCAGTACAGTTTCCTCTACTGCATCGTCATCCGGGTTACCGGACAGCGACCTGGACCCCGCCACACGCTGCCGACAAAACGAGATTGTTGCGGGCCCCTTCTGTTCTCCAAAACCTCAAGATGTTTGGCACACCGATGGAACCTACTACGTAACGTGGGACAACGACCGGTGGAATGCGAACTCGACGTGCTATCTCACCCTGAACTACTTAAATCCCGGTTCGAAGGGACGCGTGGCCGAGGAATTCCAGTTCTCCAATGCCCGCGGGTTTTTCACAGTCGTAAGTACTTCCTCTCTCTCACCCTGCCAATCATTAGCTGATTGTTGTGCAGCAACCCAAGGAAGAGTGGCTTCTGAACCAAACACTCTACGACGAAGGCATTGACGACTATGTCACGGAGCAAACCCTATATTTCATCATCTCCAACGACGACGTATCTACCCCTGGTGCCCGCGGGCCGTATACTGGTCCCAACATCATCCTATCTGCAAAGATTGACCCGACACCTATCGACACCTCTCCCAACAACCGACCCCCACCCTCATTTCTGGGATTGGCAGTTGGTCTGCCGCTCATTTTTGTGTTCATCCTTTTCGCAGTGTGCGGTACGCATTTCTGTATGAAGAATAGACGGCAAATTGGGCCGATTGCTATTGGAGGCGGCGCGAGGAGGTTCAAGAAGGGTTATTCGGGGCGTGCGGCGAGAAGACAGAGGGCACACGTTGGCGGGGATGCAACTTATAGAGATGAATCAGAGGATGGGATTGAGGGAGAAGAGAGGAGTATCCCAGATCCGGCCCTAGCTCAGCGGAGGGAATGGGAGTTGGCGAGTGTTAAGGGTGGGAGAGAATCCGGAGGTTTGTAGGTAGGCGTTGGTTATGGGATGAGAAGGTGAGACGATAAGGAGCTGAGAGAGGAGACTACGGAATGCCCCCGGCAGTCGCATGGGTCACATGAGCACATGACGATTAAATGTGTAGAGGTTATAATTATACTAATATTTTTTTATAAACTGATCAGTTCTATGTCTGCGCATCCCTTATGGTACTTGCAAACAAGATTAAAAACTCTACATGTAGGTATATGAGAAACTCCAATCCTCTACTTATACAAAATCCCATCCACATACTCCGCAATGGCCAACGAACTCGTCAATCCTGCATCTGGATTAGCACTTCTCCCTCCTCTCATTCAGTAAAACATACCAGGGCTTTCAATCCCCAACAAGTTCACGAACCCCTCGTGTCCATCTTCCTCCTTGATCCAAAAATCCACTTTTGCAACACCGCCCTCATGCCTTGGCTTCAACTTCGGTCTTATACCGGCATAATCGGGCCTCAACTCACTAATACCCGGTAGATAAGTTTCTATTGCCTCCTTCGCCTCCGCCATTCCTGCTTCCGTCGCCGCAACATCACTCGGATCATCAACCCACTCCACATCCGGCCCGAAGCGGAAGTTACCGCCCATATCCATCGTTAGATGCGTCCCCAATCCCGCATGGCCAGGAACGGGAGCAGGATAAATCAGGGTTCCTACAGGAGGCGGCCGATTGAGCGGGACATAGTAGTTTCCCCTGCAGTAGTAAGCTTTCCGGTGGCGCTCCTCTGGCAGCAACATATTGCAGATATCCACGGCGCCCAAGCCGGCAGCATTCACCACCACATCTGTTGTGATCTCCACACTCTCTTTCCCCGAGGCAGTGGTGACTTTGTACCCCCCTCCCACCAGCGGAGACAAAGAAGTGACTCTGGTACCCAACGAGACATCGCCGCCCGCCTCGACAAGCTCCCCGAGAAGACTCTGCATCAGCGCGTGGGAGTCAATAATGCCAGTTTCGGGGGACTCTAGCGCTCCGGCTGCAGCGCGGATATGCGGCTCTCGCGCCGCAGCCTCGTGGGATGATATCCAGCGCAGTGGGATCCCGTGGGCGCGCCCGTGCTTGTAGACGCCTTCCAGCGCCGATAGTTGCTCGGGGGTTTGCGCAACAATCCATTTTCCTAGCCACTGGGTCAGTCGGGAGTCGCGGTGGGCGGGGAAGGGGAAGGGGGAAGTAAAACCGGTTTTTTTGTGCGGAACGTAGTGTTTGTTGCAGTAGTCGTAGAGCATGTGTCTGCCCTTTATGCAGAGGGCAGTTTTTAACGAGCCTAGAGGGTAGTATGCGCCGTTGTGGATGACTTCGGAGTTGCGACTGCTAGTTTCTGTGCCCACTGCATTGTGGCGTTCAAGTACGATGGTGCTACTGCCTGGATGCGTTTTTACTAGGTGTCTTGCTATTGCGAGGCCGACGACTCCGGCGCCAATGATCTGGGATTGTTAGAACTGGTGGATGGGGGAGGTGGCAGTGGGAGATAAATACGCAGTGTGTAAAGTCGTTTTGGCGGGTTGAGGCGAAGGTGCGTCTCAGGATTAAGGCCGCCATGAGAAGATGTAAGGAGAGGTGCGCAGGAATTAGGAATGAAGGTTCACTATCAAGGGGAAACAAAGCCTTCTATCTCGATCTTCATTCATTGCATCACGATATACTTGCATATTCTGAAGATATCCATACAAAGTTCAAGATACGGCGTCGATTTCTGCGTCGCTCATAGTAGTCAAAGCAGGGTTGATAGCTGTTCTTATCTTGTAGATCCATAATTTACCGGGGAACAGCGTTTTTCGGTGGGTCCACGTACTCGGGATACACCTTCCCATCGTCGGCATGCCGAGACAGCGCCTGGAATTCCGCGGGCAGACCATGACGTAACCTTCATGGCACTTCTACCAACTACAAACTACTACAATCCGCGACTCTGATAGTAAACCTACGGGCGTGACAGTGGCAGGACAGCTTTATCGAGTATTTCATTTGACTACGCAATATTATGGATACAAGGATGACTATTACCATTCCTTTTGATATGGAACACGAATATAAGGGGGCTTTTTTGGCAGACTACACATGCTTTTCCATACGTGATTCATGTTGCAGTATTTATGCTCGTAAATGGAATCGCGAAGGAGGTCCTTTGGTTACGGATGTGCGGCATTTCCACTAGACAATATTCGAACTTGAATGCGGGCAATGGCCATTCAATCCGAACTCATGAGTGCCCAAAGATAATGTAAACAGAAAGTTCGTGATAAAACCCTCAGTTCGTTCCATCGCATTTCAGAGATATTATTTTATCGATGGTGGGTTTAGTCGAACAAACCAAAGCCCATATCCTCGTCAGACTCCTGCAGTCAAGTGTCAGACACAGAGAGACTTAATAGAAGAAAAAAATCATGTTCAGGACAAACCTCTTCTTCCTTCTCAGGCTCCTTCTCAGGTTCAGCAGCGGAGGCACCAGGGCCCGTTGCGGCACCTCCAGAGGCAGCAGCCGAAGATGCACCTCCAGATGGAACAGAGGCAAGTTTGGCAGATCCCTCAGCGATCAGCTATAATGTGTGTCAGCCACTCAATTTGTCTTGTTCGCATATCCAAGTCGATGAACCTCCTGAATGTTCTTGCCATCGAGTTCAGAGATGAGTTTATCGAGACGGTCGGAATCAACCTCAGCACCGACTGATGACAAGACAACCTTGACATCTTCGGCGGAGGGCGCATCGTTTCCGCCCAAGGCGAGGAGAAGGTAGGCTGCGAGGTACTTCATTTTTCTGTCTAGTTTAGTAACTCAACGTTTAGCTAAAACGTTGGGGGTCGTAGGGCGTACTGCGAACTCGAGAGACAATCAGTTTAACCGATCTGGCGGAGACTGTTCTTCCTGTTCGTTTGGAGGTTTTGTTGTGAATTGTTGATTGCGAAAACAGGGTTTCGGTGAGAATTGACGGTGGGAATTGATAGCTGTGGGTGTGACTTTCTTAGATTACAAGGGTAGATTAGCCCTAAGTCCTTTACCGTAGCACTAATCGTGTGACACAAGCGATCGCTTTTCCGGCCCGAAGGGCCGTATCCTTCAGAACCCTAACCCACTCACTGCCTAGCTTTACAATCACCAACGACCTAGTATCACAACACATCACCACAACGAAACCACGTTTTCCTCGCGCTATTTCTTCTCAGCAACAATGGTCAATATCCTCATCACGACCTTCGCGGGCCTCCCGAACCTCAACCTCCCCCTCCCACCGTCAACGCCACTATCCGACCTCTTCGCATGCCTCGACGCGCGACTCTCGCTCTCCTCAACAAACCTCATCCTCTCAACCACATCCGGCCAGATCCTGCGTCCCACCTCCCTATCCTTATCCTCCCTTTCCAAAAACGCCTTCATCACACTCCGCCTCTCCCACTCACTATGCGGCGGCAAGGGAGGCTTCGGATCGCAGCTGCGCGCAGCAGGAGGGCGCATGAGTTCACGCAAAAAGAGTCAAGAGAATTCCGACTCGTGCCGGAACCTTGATGGGCGACGGATGCGGACAGTCAAGGAGGCGAAAGCACTGGCGGCATTGTTGGAGGTGAAGCCGGAGATGGAAAAAAGGGAACGCGAGGCACGGATGAAGCGGTGGAGGGATATTGTTGAGGCTGCTGAGCGCCGCGAGGAGGGGGGCGATAAGAAGCGGTTTGATGATGTCGAGTGGCTGGAGGGGCTAGAGGAGGGGAAAGAGCGTACGCGCGAGGCTGTGCTGGCTAGTTTAAAGGCTGCCGGGATAGTGGAGAAGGAAAGTTCGGGTGAGAGCTCGGGAGGAGAGGAGGGTGCTGGGGAAGGGAGTAAGGATGCAGTTAGAAGGGCAGTTGAGAATGCTACTAAGACAACGCCGATTGTTGGTGCTGGGGTTGAGAAGAAGTTTGCGGGGTGGGATGATGGAGATGATGAGTTCATGAGCAGTGACGAGGAGATGGAAGATATCGAAGAGGAGGAGGAGGGGGAAGAGAGCGAGGAAGATGAAGAAGTGGGCAAAGGAAAGGGAAAAGCGAAAGCTTAGTTCTGTAATGCGGGGTTCTTTGTCGTGACTTCCGTTTCGTTGTGTGGTCCCGGCTCGGTCGTGCAATGTTGCGAGAAGAGGGTATACTCCTACAAAGACCTGACCGCTGACCCATAGTCGAATTGTGTTGCACCCGAACTGCTGAAGTTCTGAAGTGCGTGTATAATGGTATTGTTGCCGTAGCTGAGGTTAGAGGAGCTTTGTTGCTACTTTAGCGTGCGACGTTTGGTGGTTTCACGAATGTTATGCGCCTCTGATTTTGTATCTCTTGGAGGAAAACATATCCCTCGAAATATTGGAATTGTAGCGGAGCGGTCTATATATAAGTAGCCCCTGTATGACATACAGTTTTGATTCTATAGTTTTCTCTTGTCTTTGTTATGTTCTGTTCAATGAATCACCCCGCATAACATTAATCTTAATCGCTAACCACAAATTCAAAGAGTCCAGAGTAATAGCTTTGTGAATTACTTCACAAATAGGTAGTCAAGAAAAAAGGCCTCTCATATACGCCCCTCTAATGCCGCCCACATGGTACTGTGAACTAGCAGACGTACAGCTACGCCATCATAACAATAAAAGCAACAAAAGAAATCTCCTGCTAGGAGAAGTAACAGCGTTGTAATACAAAACTCGCCTTGTCACCCATTGCGCCTTGTAACCCATAAGTGCCCATTAAAAACATCCATAACCCGTATCCTTAGCTAGTAGAAACGCCATCGAATTAATCATCTTCCCAGTCTGCCGAACACCATCACTGGCTATCTTCAAGCAGCGGCAGTTAGACCAGCAACCTCAGGTTCCTCAGAAACAGGAATAGCAGGAGGTGTAACATCGTTAGTAATTCCACCAGTTGAAGCTTTGGTCAATTCAGCTACGGTTTTTTCAAGCTCACGAATCCTTCGTCGTAGCATGTCATTTTCCCTTTTCACCATTTGGTTTTCGGCAATGTAGAAAGCTGGGTCCCGAGTACCAATCCAAGTAGAGCTCTCACTGGCACTGTCTCCACCAGCAGTCAAACCAGGACTCGAAGCTCTCGACACGGATCTCGGCCGGTAGTACGACCCGTCCCTCGACAACCTATTAGATCCCCTGCGGCTTATGGTTGCAGACATGGGGGAGCGAGGTCGGCCAGCACGAGTAGAGGTAGAGTCGACAGTTGCGGCATTCGAGTGAGTGTCTCCGTCGGTAGAGCCAGCTTGCATGCTCTGGATACGGATCATGTTGAGAAGGCGGTTGACTTGGGCTTCCTGTTCAGCCTCGAGTTCTTGGTGGAGCTCGGCAAAGGCTGCAGCGTCCGCAGGGGCTGAACGCGGAAGCCGCTGCGGGAGACTCGGGTCTGGCGAGAGGTATGGGCGGCGGGAGGATGAGGAAGTGGAGGAGGAGGGGCGGCGAATATGCGGGTGAGGACGGCTAAGGGAGCCATGCGGAGAGGAAGGCGAAGCTGGGCGAGAGGAAACAAGGTTTGAAGATGAGATCGAAGTCTGAGACTCCGGACGCAAGGGACGCGGGGCTATGGTGATGGGAGGTTCTTGAGATGCTGTAGGTTGCTGCATTTCAGAGATAGGAGTTGATGACGATGTGAGAGAAGTAGAGTTGGTGGCAGGGTCGGTGATATTGTTGAGCTCTGGCATGATGGGATGTGTTTGTTGTTACTTAAGTAGTATTTGAGGAGTAGTTAGGTTGAGGTTGAGGTTGCTCGAATAAAGACAAGGGCACTGTCGATGCAACCCTAACCTTCTATCTGCGGCTCTTTCTATGCAGGTACAGTATGTACAAACTCTACCTGGTATTTACCAAACATTCTAGGGAAGCGGAAGTAATCCTATATCGAACACCCAAGAAGAGGGAATTTATGATATCTAGATTCGACGGTATCTGCAGATCTTCATTTCATATCCGCTCACTCGTACCTAGGACGAAATATTCGGTTGCTTGTGGGGAGGAACCGTACTTGTAATGAGTGTCTAGATGATAGAAAAAGAGAAGGAGACGCCTTTAGGTCTATCTATCGAAGTACAATGTGTAGAGCTATAAGTTTATTCCCGCAGTACACATTAAAGTTACACTTTTAATTTTTGGCCATAGCTGTAACTATAGATAAACTCTTCAAACCATCGTAACGAGCACCCTGTAGAAGCCTTTGGCACTCCGTTTATGAACATTTCGGGCCTTTCTGGTCTAAGCAGTCGATGTCTCGGGCTAGGAAGACACTGCTGTGGTTTTTGACAGCGCTCATGATGGTGCACTGAGCAAAGCACTCAGAAGCTAGCTGTAGCACTAGATCTCTAGCGGCATTATTTTCTATTGGAGGTTACGCGTGTGAAATACGATAAGCTATGCAGCAATGCAGGAGAAAGAAAAACACACATACGGAAGTACATAGAATTAGGCCTATTGTTGATAATTAACTAGAAAGTTTTTAACCCCTTTAGCGTAAATCCATCCAGAACACTTTGTGTGCGGAAATCGACTATGACTTTGAGTTTGTCCTGAAGCATTGCAGTGTATGGTCTCTGGTGGTTACAAGGAGGTTGCACCCATCCGCCGAGACGCGGACTTCTTTCCATGTCATAGTGTAGGAAAAGCCGTCATAGAGTTTTTCTACAGTCAATGCAGTCTAGAACGAGTCAAAGATAAATAATATGATCTAGCATGCATTGAAAACTGCAGTGCTGATATTATCAGTTTGGATATCCATGGCCAATGTAAGAAGTTGGGACTCGGAGAAGAATTGAACAGAGCGGGGAAGCAGTATAGTAACTTATACGCCGGAACGCCAAAGCCCCGACTACGTAAGATGTCCACTTCTACAACATTGGAACACGGTTCCCTCTCACCCACCTCAGAATGCTACTGTACAACAGATTACCACACATTTCCTTCCAGTAATAATAGCAGATGGCCACAATCTTCGCCAGCTTACCCCAAGCACTCCATATCCTGATGAAAAAAGTAAGACCAGCGACGAGAACCCTCGCCACCCCCCCAAGCCCAAGAAGATGACAGACTGCAGTAATTTATTTCAACATCCGAAGAGGTTGACGCGGGCAAAGAAGAACCCATAGCCGGTGTAAAGAGTGAGTGCCAGCTTCTCGGTACCGTAAACCCAATATATGTTCTTAGATAAACTTAAACACCGGATGAGCGCAATACTGAGCATCTTACCACGCTGCAAAACCATCGCGTCTGGCAGTTAAGACAAACGAGCAGGCTTTAATGAGTCTCTCCTGGCACTGCGATTTGACGCCCCATCAATGACGAGGCTTCATCTCACTACTCGTAGTTTCCGCTCGTAACAGAGCAACGTGCAAACGTAGTGACGATCAAGGCTTCCAACGCCTCGAAGTCGACGTTAGTCATGGTAAGGAAGAACAAGGCAATGATTATCGTGAACTTGAAGAAGAGGTTCGAGAATGTTATTCCATTGGCAGACTCCTAGTCGCAGGACTCGGATACAATCGCGGTCAAACTGACGCCGACCCGGACTGCGAGGCCGATAACGTCATCTGTTCCTTTAAATCCTCACTGCGGCTCGGTCTGAGATGTGTTCTGATGTTGTATTGCCTGTGCACTCACGATTGAAACTAGGCGGTACATAGTAAACAGAAATGCAGTATAATTCAACCAACGATAGCCCGTGGTAGACGATTCCAGCTGTGACGCCAATAGATAGACAATATACCCGCGAGAGAAACCCTTTCTGGGGAAAACAGCGTAGAAGTGATCCTGGAAGAATCTAGGTATCGTTGAGTGATTCAGAGTGACAATTACAGCCTCATCCCGAATCAAGGGGACTTGGTGATAATTTGATAATTTGATTGGTGGCTAAAAAGCATATCGTACAGAAATTCCAACCAGCCGAGAACCAGGCATGCTCTAATAAGAACTGAAAAGAACCAATTTCCCGCCTTCAGAACGCGGTCCCAAATGGTTGTTTTAATGGTTGAAGCCAAATGTGTTTGTTTCCTGTTATGATTATTGTGGCGCGATCTGACACAAAGAGTATGCAAAGTGCAAGTGGAGTTCCAAATATACAATCATATGCGTTTATACGTATACATATGGCTTCACTTGCAATAGCGTACTTGTACTTTGTGTCATGTTTGCGCCTCAAAACACTTATGTGACGGCTATAATACTGCAATGCAACACACATTCTAACTTTGTCCCTCGTAGCCTGCCATATTTTCGGTTGGTTATGCTTCGCTACACTTATTGCCAATTACTATTACCCAGATTGGTACTAAGTTCTACAGGGTGGGTCATGTTTCATCACTCTCCTACGCGACTGCAGGCACTTGCTGCACCCCTTCAGTTGCTGACGTACCTGGACACCCTCTCCATCAGCTTTGAACATCGGAAGACCCTCTCATTCGGCAACCCTCTTATTGGTAGAAAGCTGAGATTAGCACAAAACAAGACAAGGGTTTTACACAGCCATTTGAATCGCAGGGAAGCCACTCAGATCCAGACAGTCTGCCCCAGTCGGATACCTTCTGATTGGTGTATAATTGTATGATCTTCGGATGCTATTGGTCGACAACAGAGTTGAGGAGCGAAATCGATGAAAATGGAAACGTGATCGTTAAATGCGCCGCAACCGATGTTTCACACAGATCGTTCAATTAGCGTTGGTAGATTCCCATAATCCAGCGAATCAGAAGTCGTCCGGGGGGTCGGCTAGTCTGTCCGGGTGGCTTGTATGCGATTCTACTGCCGTGTCGTCGACTTCTGGCAATCAAAGATAGTGCTCACGCCGGAGCATTCGACTGTCTAGTGAACTCTTACCGGTATCCTTTAGGTAACTACCAGTATGCTGTTAAAGAGCGGACAGATATACAATGGGCCAAGGCCACAGGTTGCTCTCGTTTCCCAGTGGATCTATGGCAAACATCAAGTTTACGAGAGTAGCTAAAGGTGTATTACTACGGTCGTGGATGGAAATCCCGTTTTACCAATGATTTCTGGGCCCATCTAATCAAGATACGGCAGATTAAATTACACTTTCGATCACCTTCCATTGCCAGACAATCGGATTGGCTGGGGCACTCAACAAGACCTCAAACGTCATTTTCCCATCTTCACTGCAGGGAATGAGAAGACTCTCCTACAACCTATGGAATCTAAGCTACAGCCCACAAGCCTGTATCTATATCTACCGACATGAAACCACTCGAAGCAGACCTCGGTTATCCACCGCACCTCGTTGGACATCATCGCGGTGTCATCAATATGGGAGATAGTGAAGTCGTGGCACCATTTGCAATACGGATGACCGACATTCTCGCAAGTCTAGCAAATGGTAGTGCGACAAACGACGGAATTCAATAAGCGCAGAAGGATACATACTTTCCAGCCGATGGTGATGAGCCCGATGCCCAACGATCTGATACATTTGCAGTGAATGCTCAATTAAGTAATTGTTGTGACAGCTAATGGTGCATTCTCATTCCATGTCGGGTAGATACCCGATGCAATCAGAATGCACAAAACCAACAAGGGCTGTAGTATGTTGGGATGAGGGGCGAGGAGTTATTGTAGACTGCGAAGGTTGCTCGGATGCGGTCATGGCTGGTCACTATATGGTATCCAATAAAGACACAAGAGTAATAGAAAGCCATGCAAATTCCGGTTATATATAGTCGTGCATGAAAGAGAGAGAGGGAAACCCCCCGTGGCATATCAAGCTCTGACAGACGTGCAGTGTGCTGCGGGGTTGGATCAGCAGTAATTTTGGCCAAATTCTGACGTGGCTGTAAGCGGTCTATAAGAGACCTTGGTGGTGATGTTCAGTTCATGGTTTGTATATGAATAGACTCGGAATACACTCTGCTTCGGGGTGAATTTTGGAATTTATTCTCTATGATTTCGGACCCGACACCGAAAAATTGCGAGACATTCGTCTACTTCCTTGGTACCCTTCAAATTCGTGAAACATATCCACTCAAGCCTCAGGAGGTCCTCAATATCAGCTTTAAATGGAAAGGGATTCATCTTATCGCCCGCCCCAAGAGGTCAAAAGTTCCGGGTGCACACAATTTCCCTTAAAGACTACTCACACCAGGGAATCTTCATGTACTTATTCACCATTCAATTGCACCTACCCTTACTTCAGAGGAAATCAAAGGTAAGCAAGTTTAGTAACGAGAGCTGAAATTAGTTAACCTCTTCAGTATGGCATGCTTTCCCCGAATATATGATAGCCCTACAGCAAGCCCCGCTCTCGGTTCTGAGCTGAAACTTACTAGGTTTGAGTTTACAACACGCAAATAAAGTCGAAGCTAGCGGATAGACCCTCGACGATTGCCCTGCGAAGGATGTTGTGGTCCCGCTCTTGGGAGTATGTGCTGAGGCGCCTGTGCATATTGCCACCACCCCCAGCAAATCCACAATATCAAACACTAGGGACAATCTATTCTGCTAGCGTTTGCGCACAGATCAAGTCATGACACGTGCGGCTTACAGGTCTAGAGCCGCACCTTAATCTAACTACCAACCGCCGACACCCGAGTGACGGTGCATGCCCGCCACCATTTCATCGCAACCCTCTACTGTGGCGGGCATAAATGTACTAAACGTCTCTCCAGAGCAACAACTTCGAAGTGTGAGCCAGACCCGTGGTAGCAAAATAATTCGGCCATTGAGCGGTTCTTTTTTAGCCAGTACAGTATTGGTGTCTCCCGCCCACGTGGAACTCAGTTTATGTGAATTCTTTTACCGAGGATCTCTCTGGCTAGTGCTGACTTTCGGACCTTTATGCTCGATATACTACGCCAAACTTACAAACGCTATGGATATATGTAGAATTCAACAGTATAACGTAGGTCATAAGCTACTACGCGCAGTCACACGGGAATATGGATGCAGTATCACTTATCTAAGGGCATTGTGAATTGGCCTTTGTCCTCCATGATCTCGTTCGCTCGCTTACGACGAATGTACACTCGTCTCGTCACGACCCATTCTATAGTACGGGATGACTCAGTAGTGCTGGTACACAGCCGAATCTCCATGACACAGCCGAGTAGTAACATATTTGAGAAGCACATACCCCATTTTTCAAATTCGGGTACACAGAGCAATATCAATCGGGATGGAAAATAATTATAACCGAATATGCACTTACTGTAAGTAAATAAGTCCGAAAGAGCCGTTTCCCATTTCAACTCCTTCCCGTTCCGCACTTACAGTCTATTTCCTTTCCATCAGTATCCATAGCCACAACATCACCACCCATACCCCTCTTCCCAATACACAATTTCTCCAGAGCCATTCTTTCCAGCAGCATCCTCGAGAGCCTCCACAGTTCCTTTCCTGGCACAATCCACTACCGCAGCACCTCCGCACGCAATCACAGCCATTGGCGTCCCAGGGACCCTTCCTTTTGCTTCTTTTATAATTGACTCCTCAATTCTTGGTCGTCGATATCTAACCTTAACTCCAATTGGTAGTCTCCAGGAATCCTTCTCCTCCGATCGTGTGATATACACCTTAACAACCACATCTTGACGAAAACCTAATCCTTTAACCCCCTTCAGAATCTTCTCTGCCATAGAACCCTCCCGCACACTCCATATTAGTACAAAACGCTTGGTTATTTCGACCCTCGTGGATAAGTGTTGCATCAGGTAGGGGAGCGCAGTCGAAACACCAACCCCTCCTGCAATAATCACGACAGTAGGGAATGAAGGCACTGGTCGAGCAATTCCATATGGTCCTTCAAGGAGACATGGCACCTCGATCGAGCTCCCTGGGGTAATGCGCTCCAGGAGAGACCGTGTCATGCCACGCCGGGCGTTTATCAGAAACGTCAATTTAGCTCTCTGAGGCTTTCGTTGAGTAGATGTGGTGATGATGATAGTGTCCCTACGATACGACTTCCTCTTCTCGTTGGAGCGTATCTTCTTGATGTCTTCTTCGTCGCTACTGGTCTGGGGAGAATTAGGGGTCGTCTTTCGCAATGCGACTATCACTTTCTCCGGAGCCTGTGTTAAGTTCGGTCCTGCTGGGCGCCAGCTAGCTGCTGTGAATGGGTGACTCTCCCAAAAGCACCAGCGGTCTGGAATGTAGAGAAAGTAGTGTGCGCCGGGTGCAAAACCAATATCTTTAATCGCAGGATAGACAGTGAGGCGAAGTGTTGATTTCCCTACTAGTTTCACTTTTGCAGTATGGCGACCTTGAAAGTTGAATATGACCAGGCGAATCAATCGAAGACTTCGGTCAAGGAGCCATATCGATATGCATACCCATATATAGACACTATATGGGTGCGTCGAGTATAAAACATGGCTTCTTCTGCATCAGAGTGATACCTCACAACTATGATATCCGAACTTACTGGTGGAGGAAAGCAAGAAATAAGATGGCACCCAGTATATGCAATATGAGGAATAACTCGTACCATCTTCGACGGATAGTCATGACGCTGAGGAGCAGCATCGAAGACATGACGCCTGTGGCCTGAGTAGATGCAATAAATTAGCATCATACATTAGATTTTCCATCAGTTGTAGAGAACCCACCGCAATCCCATTAAACCAAACCGACCTGTGAATTTCATCCGAGTTCTTCCAGTCTGTAGCAATATTTAGTCTATGCTATTAGAAAACCATCACTGAATCTTACTCACGGTTCTGCGCAGCATAATACCCATAACAGGCTGAGTGCACAATTGCCTCCATCGTGGCAACTCTTGCAATCCACTTGTGAAACACCTGAAAGTCGTTATATGGCCAACCAGTAACCCATATGAAAAAGTTGTTCCTGCCTGCAAACAGGAAAAATATGGGCATTTGGCAGATAGATAGATGGCCAGCTCTGTTTCCGACAGCGTTAACCGTCCTGCCGTCAATCTTATAGTCGGTCGCCAAAAATAATACGTTCAAAAGCACATAACCCGCTATCATCAGAGATTGGCCTCGAGTAGGAAGTAAGTAGTAGCCAATAGGCTCAATATGTTTGCGGCCGAACAGCGCCGGGAGCAGCAACTTTCGACGAAACCATGTCCTCCAATGGCTAGGTCGCCTGAGAACGGTTTGTGTTTGGGATTCGACGTCTGTAGCGCGAACAGAAATAACAACGCTGGTTGTAAGGCCAAGAAAGAGTATTATGCCGACAAAAATGTAAAGGATGTTCCTGGTGCCTAATTCAGAACCATGAAACTCCAGTAGAAAAGCAGTGGCGGACAGACCCCAAAACCTTCGCATTCATTCATCAGCTTTAGCTTTGATACATGCAAAGAATAGGATAAGGCAAGCTTACATGATTTTGTTGATAGTTCAGGACATCTCTGTCGACCTCGGGCTAAGGAGCTTAGAAACTGCAAAGGTATGAGACATTGGACAGAAAACCTACCATATTTCAGCAAACCTCTCTTCCGAGAGCAAATATATCTATTGGTGGATTGGCGCAGCACAGGAGTGGTTCGACAGCTGACGAATCTGGATATAAGCCTCAATCGAACGAAGTTGCTGAGCTTCTAACCCTTCTCCTTCCCTTCTATATCATGTCCTCCAGCGCTGCCTCAGGTGTTATCCGCCGTTTCCCTTCCAATCCCACAGGGCGGTCGGCAACGTGGAGCGTTCCCTGGTAGTAAACGCGAAGAAATGAAGGTAGGTGACCAAGTAGTAGTCAATGGTTCGGTTCAGGGCGAAACGAGCCTGTTTACATATTATCTTGACTTATCTAACACCACTCCCTTGCTTGTATATTAGGCTTGCCATATTCCACGTACGTCCACACATCGCAATTGCAGAAAGGGTAGGACTTCTGGTTCCGAGGCAAGTACACCCTACGTGTACATGAATGCATGGCCACCCCTTCATTCTTGATGTTAGGTTCTGGATTGAGGATTGGCAACGACAGCGAGACGGCATGAGAATAGGGCGCCGACTGCAGAGGGTTTATCCGAGTGAAAATCCGATCGAGCTTGGGAGTTGGTATAGCTCCAACCATGTGAACCAAGGCGTGAGTTGTATGTATGAAGAACCGATGGTGAGTGAGGTGTTTCTTCTTTCTGTCATCTCGGCTGGCATCTCAATGCTTCCAGAGTGCAAAAAGTGTTCTTGTTCGCTGTCCACTCAGCCGTGACCACGACTATGGCGCAAGGATTGGATAATGTAGGTACATATGCAGCTACTACGACGCAGGTACTACCCCACGTTTCTGGAGAATTCCGACAATATCAGTTGCCATTCGTTGCTCGCGCCTCGACACACCAAATTAAGTGAGGTGGCCGAACGAGGAATGAAGATGTTCAAGCGGGAGGATAGGTCGTACATGATGATGGCTCTGGCACGACTTGCTCCACTTTGCTTTCACATGAGAATGGCGGCACAAATGAGTGTTGCGAAATTGCAAACATACAGTACGGTTGAAGTCACACAGGTTGTATATATTCATCTGAAGCTCTCCATCTGCTCTCGCTGGCATCAAGAAACACGCTGAAATCCTTCGTACAACACATCAGCACCAAGTTTACCTATTTTAAGGCTCGGTCGTCACTCGACGTATGTATATGGTCTTGGAATCATTCCAAGCTCTTTACTTAGTAAATATGTACGTAGGGTTGGGTGCATTGCATCATCTATCGGATCACAAGAGAACAGCATGGACTGACTTTGAATTTGGCACTGCCTAAGTTTACTAAAAGTACTTGGAACAAGTAATGACCAAGATGAATGACTACCACAAGGAAACGGCAATCGAAAACAACTGGCGAGTGATGCGCAGTGAAGGCACCTGTCGAAAAATTGAGGCGACGCCGTGCCAAGTTCAGCATCCATAGAGCAGTACCTGAAGATCCCCCACCAAATACAACGCCTCCACAACATCCTCCCATAAGACATTCATACAAAATGGCATCCTTCACCCCTGTCTTTCGCTGCCTTCTCCGCCCCAATATTGCTAGCCGTTTCGTTACGAGGCCCCTCAGCGCTGCCCCGCGCGCAACCTTCGTCTCCACTCCGCGGGTCTTCGCAGCACGCCCTAAGTTCCTTGAGAAGGAGCAGCCACGTCTGCGTTTAGGATCTAGTGCTCCCAATTTCACTGCAGAGACAACACATGGCAAGATTGACTTCCATGAGTGAGCCCTCTTGTCGCACGGTACGCACAGTAGATGCTTATACGCGACGGACAGGTACATCGGCAATTCTTGGTGTATCTTGTTCTCGCACCCCGCCGATTTTACCCCCGTCTGTACCACTGAACTTGGCGCATTCGCAAAAATGCGACCTGAATTTGATGTTCGGAATGTGAAGCTCATCGGTCTATCTGCCAACGGGCTGGCCCAGCATGACGACTGGATCAAGGACATTGACGAAGTAACGGGATCTTCCATGCATGCTGGGTCCGAAGGTTCTTTCCCCGTGATCGCGGATGAGAGCAGAGAGATTGCATACCTCTATGATATGGTTGAGCAGTCTCAGATCGAGAGTTTGGCTACCGCGTTCACGATTCGAAGTGTCTTCATTGTGGACCCGCAGAAGAAGATCAGACTCATCATGACCTACCCGGCGTCTACGGGGAGGAATACCAGCGAGGTGCTCAGAGTTATCGACAGCTTGCAGACAGCGGATAAAGCGGGCATCGCCACTCCAGTCAACTGGACTGTTGGTGAGGACGTCATTGTGCCACCAACCGTGAGCACCGCCGACGCGAAGAAGAAGTTTGGCGCAGAGAACGTGAAGGAGCTGAAGCCGTGAGTCCTGCGGCCTCCTGTGGGTTGTAGTATCCAGTCCTGATAAGTCGCAGATACTTGAGATTCACCAGCTTAAAGAAGTAAATCGTTCGTTGCTGAACGATTTTTGCAACAGTGATTAGAATAGAATAAAATGTTGGTTAGGCGAGTAATCTGAGAGTAGATTTCTAGGCCTCGTCTTCTCTGTTAGGATGGGCATGGAAAAGTCATGTTTGTTTTTGTAGCGTTCTTTCGCGACAGGTTGATGAACGATAGTCTCAAATTGGTTGATCCAGGCTTCCGACTTCAAAGAGTATCTGCGCAAAGTGTGCCATAGCACCAATTCTGCGGACTCGGTCATACCAACGCTCAGGCACAAGGCCTGCTTGTGCCCACCACCCTTTACGATGGCAAAGTTTCTAGAGTGACGGCTATAACTTTCCTACCAACTTTCACACTGGTGGTTGCCACTCTGCAACGCTTTCCTTCTTGAGTCAGGAACGTAATGTATAGGTGTGTGGTTACGAATGCAGCGAAGACACTGGATAAAAATTTAACAGTAACAGGATGAAAAGACGCTGCCTCTGAGCTTAAAAGGTATGAGTATATGTGGACTCGAAGGTCATCCGTGATGACTGATTGATGCGAGCAAAGTTGTAGCAACTTAGAAGTCATGGCCTGAGGCGTGGGCAGTATTGACGTCGTCACCGCCTCGCAACCGCCCCGCAAACCATATCTATTCTATCAAGAACCGGTAGTGATACAGGATGTTATCGTGTAATTCTAAATAGAGTTTATACTATGTGGTATGGATACAATAGGTAGGACAGTTTGAAACCTTGGCTTTCAGAGCCTTATAGGTTTGTCGCTACACCCTCGTCTCTTCTTCATCGACCCCGCATCGTGATCGTCATCGAAATCGTCACCCGAAGGACATTTCCTTCACTTTTTTTCCCTTGGTGACCTCACCCAAAGCGTGGATCATCACCTTCACTCGTTTTACTGCACAGTAGCATCCAGTAGCGCGCTCCCTTTAGTTCTTCACATGGACTTTATTCACAGAACAGATCGACTTGAGAAATATCGGCTGGTTTCCATCCTGTGAAGATCTCTGATGAACTTCATGGCCGCTTTCAGATCGTTCATAAGCTCGATCACGGTTCCTTATCCACCGCCTGGCTTGCATGAGACCATCAACGCGGTATGCTTGTCTCGTTGAAGATTCTTACCGCAGATGCTTCGTGGTCGAGTACGGAAGTATATATCTTGCACTATCTCCATCTGACTCGAGTTGCTTGAGATATTCCTGGAACAAGAAGTATTTGGGCTAAGATTTCGTGTTGGCGATGTTGGACGACTTTGAGATTCTGGGTCCCAATGGGACCCATCGGTGCAATTGTTACAGGAGTTCTTGGGCTCAAACTGCAAGATGTAGCATCGTTTGATTATGCAAGATTGCCGTTGCCGGTTGCAAGCAATCTTGCTGTTCAGTTTGTAAAGAGGGCAGAATAGATTCATTCGCGTGGTGCTATCCATAGAGGTATGTGCATGGCGCTCTGTAAAAGTGTGATGTCATTGCTCACAGTACGATAGACCTTTCCCCAGGGAACGTACTTCATTGTATTCTCGGTATCAGCTCTTGGACGGTCTACAACGTATATCGACGTTTTGGCGAACCTGTCAAGGTTACAAATACCACCGGCAAATCTGCATCTGCTCCGAACTACCTCGTTGAGCCCATCACCAGCCGAACCCCACCCCCGAACATTGTCTTACCGAAGAAGACTATCCCATCAAGATTGCAGACTTGGGAAATCAATAATTTACTCCATCGGCCAATGTGTGGATACAAACTTCAGAATAACTTTTCCGGTTTCTGCCCCTGAAGTTATTTTTGAAGCTCTAGACAGCCTGGGACCAGGAATCGATGTTTGGGCCTTCGCATGTACATCGCATAATATTGGCGATGGTTTATTGTTTCATTCCAGACTAGGTACCTCGGGCGATAAAGATATATTTCTTTTCCAGTGGGTGTGGACCCTTGGTAAGCTTCCGGACGATTGGTAGAGCACGTGGGAAAGGCGCAATGAGGAGTTTGAAGATGGTCAAGCCTGGTCCTGATTATCCGGACGAGCCAGCGCAAGTGTCACTGAGGGACCGACTCGTGAGGATAAGAATCGGGTGGAAGGAGTCAGAGTTTGGATCCAAGGAATTAGACGTCTTGGGTGTGCTTTTCGGGAAGATACTGAAGTATCATGCTAGTGAGAGGATTGAGGCGGAGGAGATTGTTAGGTTGATGCTGATGACGTGGAAGAAAGGTATGGTATACTTAGAGGATCATGAAAAGTCACCTTTACACCTGGTGAAGCCGGGGGTTTTACCCAGGTGACTTGATGGTGTTGCGGGACTCTCACTTTGGCAAGGATAAGGGTATGGAATTCCATTGCCAGTGGGCAGGACTGTGTTTGTTGTCTTGGGGGGAAGGTGGGGGTTCTGGCACCCGGGAGAGGTCTGAGTGCGGACAGGGACGGGGCTAGGTATACTGTGGTGTTCTTAGAAAGATTGGGGGTGATTGTTCATGATTCATTGGGACTTTAGATTAGAGGACATTTTGTATATTGCCTCTATCGGGGTAGCGTTTGGTGATTAGAAGGGGAGATTCTGTATGGTTGCTGCTGCTTGCTATCGTATACTAGACTTTCTTTTTCGCTTCGCAGCGAACGAGCTTGCGAGCGAGGTGAAAAAGTCTGGGCACGAGAGCAGTTGCTGCTGATACCAAGCTTGAGTTTGGCAAAGATTTGTGTATATGTCCATGAGGCGCGCTGAGCCTCCAATTGGGACTGTATCATACATAGCTTTAGACTTTTCTCGTACCATCTCGACAATGTTTGCAGTCAAAACAAGAAAACATGCAATAACGATAGTTAATGTACCTTGCAGATATTCTCGAGTTCCACTCTCTAAGCTGTGGCTGTTGAAACCCTGGGGATTGGCCATGACTAAAATTCATGGGGTGAATAACATTCCCACTTCCTTCGTAAGGATTCAGGTCGTTGTATCGAATATCTCAATACGAACTTATCTTATGGCACCATATGATACGGATACCCCATCCTAACCAAAGAGACTGAAAACTGAGAATCTACGACTCATCATGCGCTAACAATAACAAATGCAAAAAAATGAACACCATTACGCCACTCTTACAATACAATTGCGCTTCTCTATCTCAGATCAATTCCGCCATCAATTCATCAAGCGTAATGTCCTTCCTCACCGCATTCGAAAATCCCTCATTGTAACTGACCCACACATCCCTTTTCTTCTCTACTACTTTCCTCTTCTTTCTAGGCCCCTCGCCGGGCGCCTCATCATCGCACTGCACCACAATCCTCCCAAAGAAGTCTCTCTTCACCTTGGTCGTGGGCCGCACATCTATATCCTTCGTATCCTCCTTTCCAGAGGAGGGACCAGTTTTAGATGGTAGTGTTCCCATCCTAGCTTCTCGAGCCTCCTTATTTTTTGAAAGCCTCAACTTTCTCCATTCTTGATCCAACACCTGTCGTACCGCATACCTAACCGCCTCACCCCCAACGTTGAAGGTGGGAAATATCCCCATTGCATCGAGTGGAGGATCCATACGGTAAGCCCACCCGGATCCAGCCACAACGCCTGGTGCAACTTCAACACGCACTTTCTCAAATTTAACGCCTGCTGCTTCCATAGCATTTACTGCTCTCGCCACCAACTTTTTCTCGCTGTCGCGGCGGACACTTGCTACCGCGTATCCAGAACCACTGACCAAAACTGGGTTGATCTGCGGTGACAGCATCCGATTAACGAATGGTGCTAGCTCCATAACGATGGATGCGGGGTTCTTGAAAGTCTGCGATAGCTGAGGGGTCACTAGTGAAGAATGAATGGTGTTGAGAATCGACGTATGCTCTTTCTGAGCTTCATAGGCCTCCCAATCCGCTCCAGCGCCGGAGAAAGGTAGTTGTTCCTCATTATCCTCCCTGTCTCTAGGATTGTTTGCACTAGATGGGCCTGCACCTGATGCGAACAGGTGGTGAAATGCAAGGATGGGATATGTCAGGTATGAAGATGCTGCTGCCTCACTTTGAACCCGGGGCGACATTATATCCGAGAAAAAAAGCCATTCATATGCAGTATTAGGTTTAGTTAGGATAGAGTCATCGTTGAAATTTTTGGTTGGATATGTGGCGAAACAATCTGGTAATAGTGTAAGCAATATACCTACATGGCACAAGGAACAATTTTTACCCATTGTGAGTTTACCAAACTCTCCAAGCCCCTCAACAAGTTCCTGGAGATTGGTAGTCGGTGACTTCTTCTGCATCTTCGCCGCTGCGCCTCGTACTGGCGGCTCCCTTTTGATATAGAAAACAGATTCAAGTGCATCTCTCATAACCATTCTCCCACCGTTGGAGCCTTTCCCGTCCGAATCACCAATCCTACTTCCAACCAGCTCGTCCTCTACAGCTTTCCGCGTCAAGATTTTCCGTCCTCGAGAATTCTTTGCCGACACTGCTTGGTCGAGCTTCATCTTTGCTGCAATCCATTCGCCATTGACGAGTGCACCTCTCATGTCTCCTTTCCGCATTGAGCCCGCCATTGAGGACAGCTCAACTATCTTTCGCACTGCCCCATCCTCAGTAGCGTATCCCTCCTTTTGAAATATCCATTCTAACCTTTCAACGATTAAATTCACAGGTGGAACCCGCATCTGTACAACTTCTGCAAACTGTCGCAACGGTTTAAGGATAGGTGCATAGAGATCGTTGCATACCGCAATGATAGGCCGTCGTAATTTAAAGCTTTCCTTCTTTGATCTCCGTTTGTTTGGGCCTAGATTAGACCCATTCTCACATGACCTTCGATCTTCCATGATGAGGTCGATGAGTGCCTTGATAAAGCCTGCTTCACTTCCTCCTCCAGACCCTCCGCTGCCGCCACCCGCACCGCCTCCAGTGACACCATCAATTTCGTCAATAACCAGACAGACAGGCTTACCAGCATTTGCCTGCTTCTTCTTTCCACTCATTAACCCGCATGACTTTACGCCTTCGATTGTCAACATGTCTTTAATTTTCCCCTTTACCACCCCACCTGAACGGTCATCCGAAGCGTTGATTTCCAATGGCTCATAACCAGCCTGTCTAGCCGCTACATGAGCCAGTGTTGTCTTCCCTAACCCAGGAGGTCCGTGCAAAAGCAGTATCTTCTGATGTTCTGGCTCTTCTTCCATCAAACTTGCTTTTCTTTTCTGCGTCGCCCTGTGTTGCGCGGGGAAAACAATTCGATCCCAGCGTTTCATCCAGCGCAATACATCTCGATGAGTCCGTTCGTCGCCTACTAAATCTGTGAATTTTTTTGCGCGATATTTCTCAGTCCATAGTAACTGCGGTTTGCCTTTGACCCCAGTGTCTACCGATGTTTCGACAGGTATCACAGCCTTTTGCGAGGATTTTTGGTTACTGATTGCGTCCAAAATGCCATGGATATCGATGCCGTAATAGTTTAATCCTGTTGGCGCGTCTTTCTCGGCTGAAGCAGTAGTTTCGCGATTCAATGCACGCTCATTCCGGCGTACTTGAAAGGACTCGCCCGCTGATGTAACAATCGTAATCTCTCGTGGTGCCGACAGAGTGTGTAGCGAAGTTACAAACGCGATGGCCTCTGTCGCTGGTTTTGGGGAAGTTTGCTGCTTAAATATAGAATTAATGAGCTTGGTCGCTGTAGGTTGCTTAAAGACAGGGGACGTTGGCGTCAAAGGTGTTGCTGTGTCAATTGACTCATTTTCTTTGTTTTCATCGGGTTTTCTGGAGACCGTGATCTTCTTACTGAATAGCCCTCCTCCGGTCAACGGCAGAGTAAAGTTCGGAACAAACGGTCGTGAGGGGGTTGAGGGCTTCGACGTCTCTGTGGCCTCTGGGGTGTCGTTCAATTGACTGGCTTGTAAAGTTTCCGGCATTTCATCAGTACCCATGGGAGGGGGTGAGGATCGAAATGGGGCTCTAGTATTCAGAGAAGGCCTTTGAGTTGGCGATGTTGATGTTGTATCTAGAAAGAATGTTTGGGGATCATAAACGTTTCTTTTTGGAGTAGGAGAGTCTTCGCAATGTTAGCAACAACACGAAAAAACACGCTCTGGCAACCACTCTACGCGTCCACACTTGCCACCAAAATAAATCAGCAACCACCACGCACCAGGAGGTAAAGAGCTTGACCGAAAAACAGCTTTGTTGTCCCACAATCTATGTTGAATCACAACTCCTTTCTTATTCAAGATCTCCTTCCTCTCTTCGGTGACCTTGTTGATAGCCTCGATGTCGTCCAAAAACGAGTCAGGCGGAAGAGTCGGTAATGAATCTTCGTTGGTGAAATCTGCAAAGTCGGATAAAGGAGGATTGTCGCTGAGTAGAAGAGAATAGTCGAAGTCCGACGGTATATCGCCCATTATTAGGAGAGCTGCTGAGCAAGTTTTTCTGGTGACCGTATGCGTGAGAAGAGGTAGGTATAAATGAGCATCGCCAAAACACGCTACTAGGGCTCGGAGATACACATGCATTTCGTTCATCCTTCATCTGAGTGATACCTTATGCGGCATGCCAAACCCTGAAATCTACACCCGCCATGACTTACTACATTGAATAGTTCCATGGATCATAAATCATGACAACTTCAGTTAAGAGAGGTGCTAAAAGAAAGATCGGTTTCTATTGTAGAATAATATCTATCCCAAGGAATCAGCCATCAAGTGGTACATGTTGTCTACTTCACCTCCGGCCCTTCATCCCCCTCCACCCTTTCACCAACATTCCACCTCTCCAGGGCTCTCCCTAACCTCTTCACCCCCTCCACCAATTCATCTCCATCGCAGTAGCTGATCGCAATCCTAATCCACTTATCCCCCCATCCCATCTTATTTCCTTCACCGGGACATTCACTCATTTCTCCGCTGGCCACAATCACACCCTCCTTTGCTGCTGCCAATGTAACCACCTCTTTGGCATTGATGGCATCTGGCAAGCCTATCCACACGAAGAAGCCTCCTCGTCCACCCCAAATCTCAGTGTTTTCTGGCAGGTACTCTTTTATTGCGTCGATGAGGATGCGGCAACGTGAAGTGTATGCAGCAGTGAGTGTGGAGATGATAGTATCAATCTTGCGAAGAGGATTACGTGGAGACACAGGAAGCAGGATCGGGTAGAGAATCATGGATTGTAATTGACATGGACATCCGCCCTTCGGGTACTATTAGCACAACGCAACTCGCCTTAAGATGTGCGCAACTTACACTATGGTTGGCGCCACCATCGCCCAGCTGCTTCGCCAGCACGCTGGTTGCACTCTCTAACCACCCAACTCTCAGACCTGGCCCTATAAGCTTAGAGAACGAGGAATTGCTTAAAGTGTTCCCAGTGCTAGTAGGACTCTGCAAGGTCCCAGCATCAAGCGTAACAAGTCTGGGGTATATTGGTCCCTTTTGGTCATCATTACTCAAAAGGTCGTATACATCATCCGTGATCACCAGAATATCCCACTCCCTCGCAATGTCGACCACCCGACTTCTGGTCTCTAGATCCCATGTTTCACCAGTGGGATTCGAATATGTTGGGACGCCATACATCACATACTTGTAAATCCGCTTTTGCTCTTTCTTTGCACCGGATCGTAACACAGGTTTAAGTCCCTCCTCGAGCGATACATCCGGTGTTTCTTTTTCAACCTCTTGCAGATGTTGTAGTAATGCATCGAAGTCAATCGACGTTTTCGTAGACTTGATTGCAATCATCTTGTCTGCAAATCCGGCATCCTCAAAAGTACGAGATGCAAGAAAGTAGGTCGGCGAGATGATGAAGGCGCGCTTCGTGTATCCAGACCCTGGAGATGTGAAAAGCGACAAGGACATCTGCAAGCCATAGCTCGCACCGTTGGTGAGATAAATGTGGTCGCTTAATACTCAGTTCCGAGTTCTCGTGAAGAAATAAGGGCCTTACGGCGCAATCATTTGTCTCAACCGGTACCGCTCGGCAGCCCACCTTCCAATCTCCTCTCTCACAATTCGATTGCCTTGGTCGGGACCATAGTGTAATGGATGCCTTGTCTCATCGTACGAGTCGTGCGGCAGTAGCGATGGAGAGTTAAGGGCTACACTGGCAGCTTCGTAGATGGCTGTAGTGGGAAGCAGACTGGTAGATGGATGACCTCGCAATAAATCAAGCGTTGGAGAGCATTCGGCGGTTGACGAATTGCTGGGTGAAGTGACGAGAGCGAGCTTCCTGTGGATGCAACAATGTGAGCCGACTGGTCCATTTCGTTGAGCAAAAGTGTGCACATTTGGATATTGCGTGTAGAATTCCTGAGTATATATCGAGACTGGAGTGGAAGAGCTATTGTGGTTGTACGGTTGTTGACGCCTACATTCGTCATTGGTATATACCATCGCGCCCGCCTCTAACACTATATACCATGTGCGCCAAGTCACTAATGTCATATCTGAAAAAACTATTGAACATTTGTTCCATAAGCGTGAATCGATTCCTTAGAAACAGTAAAACGACTTCGTACAGTAGTTAGATCGTTCAGCTGCCAGAAAATTCAATCGAAAAAGGAAAACAGCGTCCAGATTTCCCGCCCATCCAACTCACCAACCACCAACACCTCATCCCTAACGTATTCTGTCTAGTAACATCATCCACACAGCCCACGCCTCACAACTCCTTCTTGGGAACCTGAATAAATCCCGAAGCCGACTTCTGAAGCGCCTCATACTGATCCGCCAACTGCGTATATTCTCTCTGAAGACCCTCTGCCTGAGACTTAATAGCTGAGATTTCCTTGTTCTTTGCTTCTAAGGCTTTGGCAACAGCATCATCTTTGGCGCCGTCGTTGTTGGCAGCACGGAGGTCCTTGACGGTCTGCTCAAGTCTCAAGATATCGAGAATGAAGTGGTGGGTACGGTTGAGGATTAAGGAAAGGAAGAGAGTAAAGCCGCACAGGTACCTAGTACAGTAAACGTGATTAGAACTACTGAACCGAAATAGGCAAGGGGAATGACATACATGTTGCGCTGCGAGTAGAACTTGCGTGCCTGAACCTCCATTCTATCGCCTCCTATTGCGGCCTGCCCGTATGGTCCCGCATTAGCAGACTCGGAGAGCTCACGTTGCACACGGTATACGCGGTTGACGGAGTCCACGAAGAGGATCAAGATGAAGATGAATGTTATCTATGACACGGATAGTAAGCACTCCCGCTGCCGGATAGCTTGTCGTCAAGCCGAAAAACAACCTTCATGCCATATTGTAGCTTCGCTATTACGGGACTGTTTGAGATGAACTCGAAAGTTTTCTTTCGCCACGTAAACGGCAAAGGGAACACCAAGAGCAGGAAGATAGACATCTCCAACACGAGAAGGGCAAACACCTAATATACGACCAATATTAGCAACCTATTCAACAAGGGTTCCCATAAAGAGAGACAATTGTGACAATAGTCGATCGGGTTAAATCAACGGGGACAGTGAATCAATTCCCAACGCACAAGAGAGTAGTATAAAGTCATCTTAAATGATGTTCGGTAGTTGTTGTCGTATCGATAGGTGGTGTGTTGGTGAAAGTAAAGATACTGCGGTTGGAAAAAGGTTTGGATCGTGATATATGGGAAAGATAGAGGGGATTTGTGGGAGAGGAGAGGTGTTGTGGTGATTTGATGATGCGGTTGCCTTGTTTGTTGCACAGGCCACTTGGCGCATACGTCACTTTGAGGCTAAACCTACCTAGCTTAATCAAAATCACTGAATCTCACCCGTCGTAAATAGCTACCACTACTCGAACTGAGCCGAAGTCTAAAGGTAAAAGATGTACCTTGAACCTGCCATCAAATTGCTATAAATAAAAAGTATTAATTATTGCTTCAATGATACCTTCGGGCCTTCATTTCCTCCGACTCCAAACCATCGACACATCTGATGCCATCGGTCAGTCCCCCACCTACCGTCATAGGTTTAGAGTATACCCAGACTTCATCTCAAACTTGGTTTACAAACGGCCTCTAACACCTTTGATCAGGAACTAGATATTTATCAGTTATCTACCTATATACAAATACTTAAACATTCTCCAGTTACTAGAGTATCTTATACCATTAACCTTCAGCCTCATCGTCGTGGCTACTACTCTAAGGGGGCAGGTTAGCACAACTAAAATAAACCGAGCTCATCAGGATCCCAACCTTGTGTTTGGGAGTAAAGAAAAAGTCTGGGGGGCAAGGGCCCAGGAACATCTCGCTGATCTTGATCCAGTCCCTGTGGAATGGCGCTAGTGATTAGTCTCTTCTTGATTATTGATCATCTTTCCAGGAGCTTACTTGTAGTCGTGGCTACCTAACAAAGTCTCCATCTCATTTCGACCCTTCCAGAACGGTGGCCTGTCATTGATCTTTGCAGGAAGCTTCTCCAATATTCCAATAGGAATGTATCTGCCCCTCTGTCAGTTCCAAATGACCACAATGCCCAAAGAAACAACAACCTGCAGGTGAAGCTTAGCCACTCCAACAGAAATCGTCTTGTCGTAGCTACTCCCAATTCATCTGAACCCCAACATTCTAATCCATACCGGCAGTAATCCTGCACTAGGTCTAACCGTTCGGATGCTGATTTATCAAGATACTGCCCTGATTGTATTTCCTCGAAAATCCATGGTTTAATAAGAGCACCTCTCGCAAGCATTACACTATCCACTTTGGCGTTGTCAACAGCATTGAAATAGTCTATGTGGGAGTAGCAGTCGCCGTTGCCAACAAAAAAAACGTTACGCTTTTCGGGGCGTTCCTTATCGGCAGCAGTGTCAACATAAACTTCCATCTGCGCCTTGATTGACTTGACTAGTGCCGCAGTCTGGGCGATGTATTCCCAATCCGCAGATTTGGTGTATCGCTGCTGACGACTCCGTCCATGTAACGTGACAGCTTGAACATCACCGCAATCGATCACCTTATTGATGAGTTTTTGGGCAGTGGGATTACTGTCCTTAGTTCCCATGCGAATTTTAACAGTGACCGGGGTCCCGCCAGAAACATAATTCATTCCTCTGAGAATTTTGACGAGCTTGCTCTGTTGATCCAATAACGCACTTCCGCCCCCGCTTTTGTAGACAAGATCGATGGGGCAGCCACAGTTGAGATCGACAAATGCCAGGCCATGACGTCCGGAACTAGCAGTTGGGAAAAGTTTGGTGATTGCCTCCGTTGTTCTCACAGCTTGCTCAACTTTATTAGCGCATATTTGAGCTCCAAAGTGTGGGAGTTCAGAGACGTGCGCTCTCATCAGGGCCCACTCGGGCTTGTGACCCTGGAGAATGGAGCTCGTCATAGCCATTTCGGAGGATGTGACCCCAGCACCAAGACCAACGCACAGGCGGCGGAAAGGCATATTACCCGTAGTTCTGTCTCGTTGTCAGTGCCAATAGAAATAGGCTATAGACTAGAACGTACGTTAAAGGAGCAAGCATAGGTGTTTCCCTGCCGATATACAACTTCCGCTTTTCTTCAGGCTTCAAAGGTGTGTCGACGAAGGCCGCTTTGCTACTCTCTCTGTCCTCTTGTTGGTCCTTCGCTGTCTTGTGCCATTCCAGGTACTCCTCACTCTTCTTCAGAGAGAATTTATTTTTCCTGATTGCAATCTTTATTCCCATTGGCACGAGGTTGATAATTTCGCCATACGGGTCTTCGAATCCACGCTCAGGCATCTCTTTTTCCAAATCTTGTGGGCCAGCTGCTCCCACATCGGCTTTGCTGTTTTTGACTTTGTCCTCTCTTGACTTGACGACCTTTTCCTCATACTCCCTCTTCTTTTCCTCGTCAATCAGCAAGAAAAGTTCACCGTTCTCTTCTTTCGCGTGACTCCCAAGCCATTTGCACCTCCACCCACTAGCACATACTCCCCTGGCTTGCCATGCCGGACAAACCCCCTCAATATCTGCCGCTTTGTGTTTTAAATACTCCCGTAAGTTGTGCACAAATGCGCATCGCGGAATTGCATTGGGATCTCCCTCCCCGAGAGCTTCTTTCTCCTTCTTTTGGGTTGGTAGGGCTTCCGTAGACTGAGTGGCATCCTGATGTGCGGCTTCCCTCTCGATATTCCTATTATTCCTTCCTCCCTTTTTTCCTGAACGGCCTTTATTGCGGGCACCTCTGCCGTCCTGCATAGCATTGGCTGCATATTCGCACACCGTAGTATCGAATAGTCCTTCTCTAGGAACATGGCAGAGAGATTGACATAGTTTGAATTCATCGTTGGCCCAATGGAATTTGCGAGCTTTGTTTTGACCGCGACGCTTCTTTCCTCCTTCGACGTTGCCTGTGCTCTCGCTTTCATTGCGGTGAGAAGCTTCTGCAGCGTCATCGTCGACAGCGACTGCAACGGGCTTCCGCTCGAGAATATACCTATGACCAATTGATGTTAGGAAAGCCCTTTCAAGGAGAGGGTGGTGGACAAACTCGGCCTTCACCGGGACAACCCCATGCTGAAAATCGCGAGCGTCGGTTGTTTTCGCTTTCTTGGCTGCGGATTCATCGCTGTTGTCAATATTCGGCACTCCATGCTTTATGGGTTTCGTGAGTGCTTCCATTGTTGCTGCGGAGCTGTTCTTGCGGTTATATTTTTTGCATTCGATGTGGGCAAGAGGATCCTAGCTCCATGATCGGCTAGAGATATGATAATCGAGATTGCCGCACATCACTCGTTCCATTTACTTGGCAGCGTCTGATCATAAATATCACACGTCCACCTTCAAAATGATCTTCCCGTCATGAAGTTTCCATTTACCGGATTCCCAACTCTGACTGACCATTTGTACTACAGACCAATAGCACACCGAATGCAACTTAGACTTCAACCCTGCGGCATCTTTCCAGACTTTCATCATCGCGACATCGCAGCATCGCAGCATCGCAGCATCTAGCTTGTCAGAAGCTAGAAGTGGTATAAACTAGCAAATCCTCGCTATTACTATAACGCTCAGCAACAGAGGTAGCCACACATTAGCACCGCTCTAGATGGTTATATACACACATGCACACACATATACTAGTCAATGTTAGCATTGGTGTATCAGCATCTTACATATCGATTGGTCCGGCCCGAGCCAAGTCTCAACTTAGGTGAAAGGACTGACGCGGGCGGAGTTGATTAGGGTGCAATGCAGCGGCACTTACATGTGAAAGACTTTGCTTCAGGCACTACGTACTCTACCATTTGTTCTGCGACAGGAGCGTCGTACGGGATTGGCGTGACGGAATACGGCCGATGAGAGTGCATCTCCGCGCACATTCCCTTGGCAGTTTAGTGGTTGTAACTGCATCTCTCAATGTATGCCTTCAGCAGTCGTGCGGAACGCAGGAAACAAGCAGTCCTCAGAACCAAAGTTGCAATTAATATCCTGTCAGCCTTTGTGACATATTCTAAGAGTGATAATATTCAGGATCCGAATGAGGTTATGGGGGTGAAGACGATCGTCCCAAGGACATTGAACACAAGCACCAAAGCAATGCCTCGAAATTACACACCCAGGGACTTTAGGGCGGAAGATAACAACACTCATATCTATTGTCACACTTCAGCGTCCGAAAACACTTACATTACGCTCATTATGGCGTGATCCAGGTCACGTTTAATCACTCGCGAATCCCTGACTTCGGACCGTCACTTCCTGGCTAGCCAGCACATATTCCTCCGGAATGTATGATATTGCCGATAGCCCATCAGAACTTCGTTTGCAGTGGTGCTCCAGAGCACTCGGTCTTCATACTGGCAGACAGCCCTTGCTTCCAGAGCTGGTCGGTTTGCATTACTGCATTGTTTAGGTAAAGCATCATCAAACGAACATCCGAAAAGAGTTGGGCATTAGAATTACAGACCACCAATGCGGTACTGATGGGAGGTTTCTCTTGGGCTATTTTGCATACAGACCAAAAAAGTGACTGCACAAAAAGTCATGGTCAGAAGAGACTGCCCGGAATCATTCCGCACTCCTGCCACTTTTTCGCATTCGCTGATACCACCACGAGTCTTATTTAGTACTCTATGTGCTTATATTGGCGGGTACTCTAGATCCTCTACTTAATCAAGTACTCGATGTACTATCCGTGAGAACAGGGATCAAGGGACGTCCTCAACCGTAATCTTCTAGACGCCTGCATGAGAATGATTCATATGGCTAGAAGCTAGTGCTAATCGTAGTCTTCATAACTTTGATCTGGTTCATTCATTTATAGTACCCTTTATCTCAGGGCAGGATCTAACTTGACTATGTAGATGTAAGCAGTTCTTAGGGAGATATTGAGTACCTGCATAGTCTACATGCACTACTTTCGGAGGATTAATGCTAGCATTAACTCCCCGGATAGAGGTAGTAAACATCACGAAGTTTGTTGAGCCACCACAAGTAACTACTTAAATCCCCAATGTGCAGCGTCCAGGTGTCGGTATTCCAGATCTAGAAGTAACTAGTATTCTATACCCTCCTGGTAACTCAGCCTAACAGGCCTGCTCTGGAACGTGGCGATGAATCGCTCATTCTTTTGTATTAGCATAGCGTCTGGCAGTACAATTTATAATCCCAATGATCTACAGACTTAGAGTAGAGTTTCCCGGATTGAAAAGGATCGATCATACATCCGAAACACATGGCGGGCCTCCGTATTCATGGCAGCGGCACAAACACCTCTTGTTCCATGCGGCTAAGGACCTAAGGTTAGGCTTGGGGCGAAAGCTGTTAGCGCGATATTATCCATTGGGTAATAGATTCTATAAGTCCACAACGTTTTTTCATCACGAGTTACCGTCGTCGTCGGGAGAGAGATGGAGTGAGATGGTAACTTCAGTGGAATATGTAACAGACTAGAATGATCAATGCGGATAAAGGTTGCCAAATACCAATCAGATTGCAGCAGTTAGTTATGCATGAATACTTTCTTCGAGAGAACATGCGTCCCCCTCGAGAAGTGTTGTAGGTATAGGATCTACCCGTAGCGGTATACAGAGGGTAGATGGGTGGATCACATCTAAACCTCAGCTGCTCAAGTGGTTATAAGGAATGGATTGGGAAATGCGCAGAGTGATTGGTAGTGATCCCATCCCAAGCCTTGGGCCTGCTCGCATGTAGCTGCCGTAATGAACCATCACTCTTAAAGTACGGCAATTGCACACCGGTAACTATGGTAGTCTCGCCGAGCCAAGGATGCCTGCCGTCCGGATTATGGCAATAGTCTTCTATCCGCCGAGGAATTCTGGAATCCGGGCAGTCGGCTGAAGGGCAGTGGGAAGTTCCGTCCGCCGTCCCTGGATCCATTCTACAAGCGAGGAGGAGCCGCGAGAATGAACCGGGAACTCGGTGTTGGTGCTGGATGTGGTGGTACCTACTAAACCGGCATGTACTTTATTTTCAAATGCAAGGGCGAGAGCACTCAACTCAGGTGGTTATATTGCAGGTTTATATTGACAACTGATTGCATCAATGACGAGAAGGTTTGCCGTGGTGCAGATTGCTGCATTCTACTAGCAGAGTATCTCAGCGCTAGACTTTTCTACTTAGAGAGGATGTGCTTTAGCAATCCTGGGACTTCTTCGGACGCAGTTGATATGGTAATAAGCTAGAAGTGTGTTGCTTAAGGTGCTTTAGTATTAGCTTTTGGCCCCACTCTGTAGAATGAAACAATCCCAACGACAACGGAGACGAGCGGGGAGAAAGTGACTGAGTATCGGGGCTCCGAGAGTTGTGATAGGTGTAGGATAGAGGAATATGTACCGTCTGGTTTGGAAGGTCAGGCCCGACTCCAAAAACGACAATTGGTAACCCAATCCTGAGAGTGTGTGCGGTTAAAAAGTAGATGGCCCCTGCCCAACCTTTATGCCAACCTCCAAACTCAACTTATCACACCCGCCCCCTCTCCACCTCCTCACCTCACCTCCCACACATCCAAGCCGTGACACAGCCGGTCTGAAACTGAGAGCCCAATTGTTTTACTGGGTTGAGTTCTTGGGCGTTAGACACTGAGCTGCTACTCTCTATATCTCTCCTCCACGTGCCGATACGAAGGAACCAGTCGTACAAAATCCGCCCTCCGCCCGCAACGGACCCGCACCCCTCTAACTGGCTACTCCACTCCACCGCCACCGCTCCTGACCAAACTAAAAGAGCCATTCGAACACGCCGCAAACAATAGACAGACGCGCGATCCAGCTCCGCCCCAACCCTACCCAACTGTGCCGCCCACGCCACTGGAGCTATTCGAATCACAGCTATTCAGTAATCCACCTTCCACCACCGCTTTCACCGCCACCAACTATACTGACTATCTGCGCCGAATTACAGTACGCACGCACGGCGTAGAGTAAGTAGACAAGAATAGAGTGAGGTGAAGTATCTCGACTCTACCTGTACCTTACCTATACCCACTTGGACCGTGGACAGTGGTGTCATAGGTACATATCAACCGTCCGGCACTACTACCGGGCTATATACCAATCAGCATCCCGCCAGCCGCCCAGCGTCTTCGAGAAGCTAACCTCCACCCTCGGAGCATAACATAACCTCCCACGCTTCCCTTCCCCCCACCCATTCTCAGCTCTCCCCACAACCAACACCAAATAATATATCGCTACTTCCACCACATCATAAAGCTTTCATAATCCTTGCTCGGCTTCAAACTTTAAGCTGTACAGACCTCGCCGATACCGCCATCACGGATTTCTTACGCACACCATCCTTGAGTCCACCCCGCTCTGACGAGAGCTCACCTGTCATCCATTCTTTCTCTATACCCTCTACTCCACTGCCGACATCATTCGGTCGGTCAGTACAAGCGCGCAACGAGTGCTCCAGCACGATGCCTGTTCCAATCGATATCACATCCCGGCCGCAGCAGTCGGGACAACCTAAGTCCAACCTTACCAGCCAACTCCGCGCAGCGGGAGGTGGCATGGTAATGCCCACTATGAACGAGTCATATGGCGCACGAAGTAGTAGCATTTCACACAGCAATGGAATTCCCATGGCAAATGCCCGACTTCGGCGAGAAAGCATGGTGAGCGGCGATTTGGCCAGGAGCCTGATGAATAATGGAGGAGGTATGAGTTGGGGAGGTGTAAGTGTTGGCAGCTGGATTAGAGATGAGTAAGTAACCTACACGTGGTCTCGCCCGCCACAACCAGAGGAGACGATCAAGTCACAGGGAACCTGCAAAGAAATAACTCTTGCTGAACTCCCTCTGTGCTGTCCTCAGAAGAATTATTCGAAATCTTTAAATCTCAATGCACGTACCCTTTTGCTAACCCACGACATTGCAGTATAATCATGACTGGAACGTCGCCCTTTACATTCCAATCGCCATCTTATCACTCGTCGTCTTACTTGCCCAAGTTAGAAGCTGAATTCTGTCGGGACTTCTCATGCTGCGGCATCCCATTACCCTCGTTACACGATCTTTTACGACATTACGAAGAACACCATGCACAGCAAATGCCAATGAACAATGAGAACGATAACCAAGATAGCCACGGTGGTCCTGGTGGTCATGACGTCAACAGGCAGCAAGCTCGACACCCTCAGCAGCAGAATGCTGCTAACATGATTGGCGGAATGGGTGGTATCCAGTATGAGATGATGCGACAGCAACAAATGCAGAGACAGCGACAGCAAGAGGAAGATCGGGGAAACAACCAGGATGATCAGCCGGAGGGGGAGATCGCCGGCGATATGGAAATGGACGATGATGAAATGACACCTCCGCCGAATAATACCTCTCTATCATTGACCACGCCCCAGGCCCATTTATCCCAACAGCACTATTCGCACCCCACCACACCTGCCACGATGAACATGCCGTCATATCATAATACTCCAATTCTTGCGAATTCTCAATTACCACATCTCACCAACCAGCCTTCGCATTTCTCTCCCGAATCCTCAGTTCCTGGTACACCACTAGCAACAGATATGGTTGAATACGGCTTTCCCCAGAACTTGACAGGGTTTCAGAATCAACAAGGCGGGGTTTATAGTCCAAATCTGAACTATGGTGGTGGAATGGAGTCTACTGGCGATATGTCTTTGGACCTATGCATCGATGAACCGGCAAAACGGTTATTCAGTCCTGGTGGTCAAGCTGCTGGGATGTACTCCCAGGCGCAAATGCAACAGTACCTGAATAATAACCCCAATGAATTGGCAAAGAAGATTGCGGATGGAGGAGTAGCGCAAGCTCCCACAATGCCGGCTGCATTGATGCAAACCGAAGAAAAGCCGTTCAAGTGTCCAGTTATTGGATGTGAGAAAGCCTACAAGAACCAGAACGGCCTAAAATATCACAAAGCGGTAAGTAATCCACATCCAGCTTAAGCGTTGTCGACATTCAGCTGACAACGATGAAAGCACGGCCACACAAACCAGCAACTCCATGATAACGCAGATGGAACGTTTTCCATCGTGAACCCTGAGACATCTGCGCCGTACCCCGGCACGCTAGGTATGGAGAAGGAGAAGCCGTACCGCTGCGAGTACTGCGGTAAACGATATAAGAATTTGAATGGACTTAAATATCACCGCTCCCACTCCACACACCCGAACGCCACTGGCTTACCAGGTGCTATAAATCTACAAACATCATCACAACAGCCGGTTCCCGGGGGGGTTGTTGCGGTGGCCGGTGGAATTGGAGAGGGAATGGGCATTGCATAGGCATGGACTACACTTCACTAACCTTCTTTATTTTATCCTACTCCTCCTTGTTATATTGGGTTTATTGAAAGAGGATATAGCGCTACGACTTGGTGTCTTGGGGGTTTTCGTCTTTTGGTGCAGGCTTGCTGGTATGCCAGGTGGTTTTGTGCGGTGGCTTTCTGATTATGATTTTGGCTGCTCATGGTTTTTTGTATGGTCTTTCCTCGGTGTTCCCCAGTATGATGTCTGACACCCTCCTTGGGTTTTCATGCTAGTTCTACTTTTGATGATCTTATGACGGGGTTAACGTTTAGACGAGGCCGTGCTTGGTTGTTGGGTGTATTGGTTTTACCTCTTTCTTTCTATTCTTTGTTCTTGGGGATTATTTGTTGGATGAGCCACTAAAAGTTCCTGAATTTCGACTGATTTGGTTGGTTTTCCCTCCTCATATTGTTTCACTTTCTACATGATGGGATTTGCATGTTGATGCATGGGGCAGGTCTACACAAAAGTTTGGTGGCGCGAGGGGTTCTTTGATTTTTGTTTCTTCTCTTTGGGGTCTGTGCTGAAACGGCGGTTTGTATCTTCTATCTACGCTCGTGTTTGGGTATAGAATACTGTTTCCCTGACCTGGCGCACATTCGTCTAACCGGCAGAAAGCTTTCTGTATGATAGGTATGCATCCAGGCTAGTTACTCCCACTTCACCTCGGGCCCTTTACCAGAGAGAGTCTCCAGCGCATTATCGGTAACCCGCATCACCTGCCACTCCTTTCCCATATTCTCCGCGCCAATAGACTCGTAGAACTTGATACTCGGTTCATTCCCTACACCCTCTCCGTTAACAACGAGAGCCAGCGTGTCCCGTAGACGTCACTTACACTTCAGAACGCTCCACTCCAACCGCTCCCCACCAATACTCTTGACCTCCTGGGCCAGCGCCGCTAACAATGCAGTCCCGTACCCCCGTCCGCGGAATCGGTCGTAGACAAATAAGTCCTCGAGATAGATCCCCGGTGCGCCGCGCCAGGTCGAGTAGTTGTTGAAGTATAACGCCATTCCTGCAGCCTCGCCCGAGGGCGTGAAGGCGAGGATCACGCGAGCGTAAGGCTTGGAAGGAGTGGCGGGGAAAAGGGTCTTAGTTAGGGAGGACTCTGTGGTCCGTACGGTTGAGGGAGGTTCTTTTTCGTAGGCCGCTAGTGCGTGGATTAAATTGAGGATTAGGGGAACATCTGGGATGTCAGTCGGGTTTCAAATAGTACTGACACAAGGGGGGAGGGGGGTTGGGCGGGAAAGGGAGATCCGGAGGGGGGAAGGGAGGGGAGGGGTAATGCGGGGCGGCTGCTACGAGGGGGTGGAGATCGCAGCGGGTGAGATGCACAGATGTGTGTTGGGAGCTATGACGCATGGTTGCGTCACAAACGCAGTTGTTCAAGGGAGTGCGGAGAAGAAGCTCTCGAGATGCTGTCAGGAACTGCCCGGTGCGGCGGCGGCGAGGTGACGTTAGAGAAATTTCAAAAGCAGCGGCAAAAATAAAATAATTCAGCCAGATGGCTCATGGGAGATGATGCGGGGTAGTTTGAATCTATGGATTTCATCATACCCTCAGCTCTCGCATGACGAAGGGTTATTGCGGGGGTCGACATGATGATTATGATGATGATAGTGTTCTAGAATCTCGGATGCTGAAGAAGGACGGAGAGGAACGTGGAACTGCAGCTGATGGTGTGGTGGGTGTGGATAGGTAGGTAGAACTTAAGTAAGTAACCGGGTATCTCTACCGTAGGCAGAGCTGGCTGCATGACTTCTCGATGTGACTGCATGACTTCCTATGGAAACAATATAAAACCTAAAATGTGGAATTGGGCTTTCCACAAAAAAGCAGAGTTTGGTTGTTGCAACCACCCTCCTTCCTGCAGGTCCCTGCATAGATGAGTTCGATCCAAACGAGTGAATGAGTATGATCCGGTATTTGCTCGACGTTGGGTTGCTCAAGTTAGACGTTCTGACATCTTTCCATTTGAGTTGCCAACGCTTCCTCTACCTAACTACAGACGAACCAAATAAATAGTCTCCGAGTGTGGCCAGCCCCCGGAGCAGCCATTATCTAGGGTGTACAGGTCAAAGAACGCAGAATGTCTCTTCTGGTCCGTACACCTATGTACAGATGATCCGCCAGCCGTCAAATGCTATAAGCCGCGAAGGAAGAGAAGTACCAACCGAGAAAGACCATGCGAGAATGAAAGAAATTAAGGAAATAAATTCAATTCCAACGCCCCCTCCTGAATAAATTCCCAAAAAGTGTACAACAATCCGAAACAACCTTGCGTCCCAATTCAATCACCACCAACACTCTCATCAACCTTCCTTAAGAAGCTGCTAACCCTCGCCGTATCTACTTCGCCCGGATCACTCTCGACTGCTTGTACTAATCCTTCAAGAAGCGAATCTACTTTGTCTTCCTCAACGCCAGTGCATAAAGCCACAACCCTCCGGAATTTCTCCTCAAGGTCCGTTGATCGATCGTGCAACCTAGCAGCCTTATCTCTCAAGGTATCATCATTTGTCCGGTATGCTCTCAATCGTGCCTTCAAAACAGCAGCTGGCGGGAGGGACTTTACGTAGTCCATTTGCTGATTAGTGAGATTGGTGATTGTGTTAACGGGAGCCAACAGCGACGTCTTGAGGTAGAACGGTGCATCGGCGTTCGGCACTTCCAGTTCATCCATATTACCATTAGTGTTAGTGGGGGTCTCGTAAAATCTTGAGCTTTCCTCTTCGATAGCGCGGCGGAGATTCCGACAGTGTTGGCGAAGTTCGCTATGCTCACGAGAGCGTAGACGTAGCTGGTTCATCTTCTCACGTTCCTTCCCGAGTTTCAAAGTTACCTCTCGTAGTTGATTTAGTGTAGATGAGACTCGTCCTTGCTTTTGCTCAATTTCGGTTTGAAAGTCCTTTTCTATTTGGGCAATAACCTCTTTCATTGCTGTATTCCCGAGTTTGTGAGTACATGACCAAGTGTCTGCAATGAAATAAAAGCATGTAACTTACATTTCACAATATCTTCTCTCTTCTGGACTACAGCCGGAGGGACAGTCCAAGATTGTTCTCGACCACGGGGTATAGGTGCAGGCTCGCCTCCAATACCGAAATCCATCGGTTTTAATCCCGCCCGGTTTGGTATGCTCGAATCTGCACCAACTTCCAACAGTGGATGTACGATACTCTTGTTCCCTATGCGCGCAGCAATGTTCAATGCTGTGTCACCACTCTTGTCCTGGGCATTCACTATGTCTGAGATGAATCGTCCTAGGTTCATAACCTTTGGCCCGGCCCCCCGTTGACTAGATGATGAGGCACCATGCTTTGCTATAAACTCCAACAAGCAATGTAGGTAGTACCGTCCATCTGCACTTCTTCCCTTCATCCCGGACTTTAATGCAATATGGTGTAATATTGTTCGGCCTTTATTATCGGCAATTGAGATTGTGGGATGAAGAAGGTTCAAGAGCTGTGGGAACGAGGATTGATCAAAGTTGTTAGTGCAGAAGCAGCCCCGTACAAGTGCAGTTTCACCGGCATCATTAACCCGGTATATGGAAGCACCTTTCGCTATCAATGCTCGAATCAGAGGCACACGAGCCAATGATGCTGCCCAGTGTATTGCGGCACTACCCATATTGTCCAATGGCATGTCGATCTGCTCAGGTGTAAGTCCTTCCAGGGTCGCAATAGTATCGTTTTCAGGGTTTATAAACACATCCATTAATGTTTGCCGGACATGATCCGCGTTTGGAATGTTATCAGGATTTAATGGCTGCAGAGGTGCATCGGCCTGATGATGAAAAAGGTCTGCATGGAGATCATGCACTGGTGTTGATGCACATGCCCGCTTTGGTGGCGGTTCCTGTATCTCTGACTGGGAATCTAGGATAAGAGTCTGTGATGCGTAGGCCGAGTCCGGAATGGTCTGAGATTGGGAGAAGCTAGGTTCTGAAGCTATACTTGCTGGTGGCGGAGGCCAACTCTCCTGACTATGCATTTCGTTACGCATCGTACCTTGCGAAGATGGGGCTAAAGGCGTAAGCCCTTGTCGAGGGCCAGGTGATTCAAGCCGAGCACTGGCCTTTCCCAACGCTGTGAAGGCATTGGTAACAGTCGAGGAGATAGGTGGAAATAGGGGTCCGTTAGTTCCGTTGGCATGATTAAAACTGGTATTGTACATCCGCTTGCGCTTCGCTGCCATCGCTTGCTCTTTCGTAGGAGTCAAATCTTGTCCACCAGCTGAAGTTGTATCGAGGTTCAAAAGCGGTGCTAGAAGGTCCTCGACACCATAAGCCCGGCAAAAGTCTCGCCCACGTTGAAAGTCGATCCTGGAGATGCATCAGCGAGTGATAACATGTGAGCGAAATGCATCAGTCTACCATGTGCCTTGATACTTGCCATAGCCTCCCTGAACCTTCTCATGCTTTCCAGACAATATTTCCTTTTCCAGGACCTTGGTTCGCTTACCCTTCTCCACACCTGCAACTTTCAGTATTTGCGTCGCGTTCAACCACGAGTCATCCCGTCGTCGCATCACTGCAACATTGTTGACAGTCATCTCAAATACTGGGACGCCGGAATAGACCGCCTGATCCGGTGTCTTAGTACAAGTCACAGTGACGCTGAAGTAGAAAGTGAGCTCACAGTGTAAATAGTGGGTGGTCCATTGCGAGGATCCATCTGGGACGATTGCGGAGGGGGTGGGGTCCCGGCTGGAGTCGATGTGGCGGTTGCAGAGAAAGATCCAACGGCAGAGGGCCCAGTAAACGATGTCGCCGTCAATGAGGACGAACCACTTCGTGCAAAAGTGGGAGGTTGTGTTGTAGCCATGAGTTACGATGATCGAGGTGCTGAGTGTCCAGTTCGACGGGGGTAGCAAGGGTGGACCGCGTTAGAGTCGGGCGCGTTAAAGATTACGCTGCGAATTAGGAGGCGAATAGAAAGAGAGGGTAGAGAGCGATGACAAAACGCGTAACTCCGTGATTTTCAAACTCAGAGATGAACAGGGAATTTCCTCATCTAAATTGGTAGATTAGAGAAGTATTCTCGATTACACTCTTTTCCGTTGTGAAGTTAAGCTCGAGAACAGAGCAAAACTGATGCGAAAGACGCGGTGATGTCGACCGTACCCAACCAATAATGGTAAGTGCTCAAGTGGTGAAGATATAAAATCTCCTAGCCTTGGCAGGCCGGATTTTCCCTGCCTTCTCCCAACACTGCAGTCCACCCCGCTTGACTCTACGGTACTTTGTATCAAAAATCAACTTCCCTACTCTCGCCGAGCATCTTTTACAACACTTCCACGAATTATCACGCATGCCCAAATATAAACTTCCAAAGGCTAACAGGGGGATACTTGACGACCCCCTTTGGATTTATCGGCATTTGATCCGCCAGGCACACGCACTCTACGATGATGTAGCCCGGACTTGGTTCACTAGTCACATCAGGCGACGTTTTGAAGAGAATCGTAACGCCCCGCCCAGCAAACGCACTGTCCAGCTGGTCAGGGAAGCACGACATGGTGTCAAAATGCTTGCAAGGGCGAATGCGGGAGTTACAAAATCATTGACTAAAGTTCTCGAGTCGGCCTACGGTAGGATTGGAAAGAGACGTCATGACCTTCTAAAGGTGAGCATTGAGCAATCCTATTTTGTGGTGCTGTCTTCTGACGAACTATCCCTAGCCTATATTGGTCCATGGCAAACCGGTCCTTAAAGATGATGACCCACGGTGGGCCCTGCCATACACATCAGAGCCATTCAGGGCTCTACTGACATGGGCTAATGTCAAAAATATCAACATCAAAGTTCCGGAAACCAACATTTGGAACCAACCATTTCCAAAGGTCCGGGAACCACGAAAGTTGCAACTGGCTCACTCGAAACTTGTCAAAGTATGTCCTGCGCCCCTGCCTATGGACGAATACGAACGCCTCAAAAGGTTTGCGAACGGGGAGGAGCTACCCAAACCATCACGACGAAAGATCGAACCAGAGCTTGTCACTGAAATAATGTCTGGCGAAGCCCCTGTTGACCCTGAGCTTGGCCGGCCACATAAGATGACGCCTAGATCGTGGAGGAGAATGTGGCAAAGGGTGCTTGTCCAAACTCCAGCGCTTCGTTTCGACGCAGAAGGGAAAAAATGGGAGGTTATTTCGACGGGTCCCCATCCCGATATACCAGACGGAGAACTGGAAGAATTCGACGTCACGGAGGATGAAGGCACGGAGGAAAGCAGCTGTAACAAGCTGCAATCAAATCGACAGTAAATAATGTTGGTATTTTCAAGAGATATGTCGAGTTATGTTACTGTCATATAGTGAGGGTGTCTATCGTGAGCTATTGTATTCAGATTATCCTCGTGTTGTGAATGCGATAACTAATTCTTGCATTGCAGTCATAATAATCTCTCCTCAATTAAGTACCAGCTGCGCCGAAGAGTCGCATGTTCCAATACAGGTCATTGCTGACGTACTTCGGTCACGAGATAGGTATAATAACTCTGGTGCCGTTAAAATGGTGATGAATGTATAATCTTAAGACTCCAACTGTACCTATTTGAAAACACGATCTATGCTTTGGGAGGTCATCTTTCAGAATAATAAGTTGGTCATTGCAGATTGAATCATCGGCAGTCACTATTTCCTTTGGGTCTTGGATCATATTGCATCATTCGCAAATGCTAGCAGTTTTTTTGGCACAGATTCTGGGTTCAGGTGTTTGAGCAAACTTAAGATCTTACCGAAGGTGTGCATCTTTTGTTAACGCCCGATAAGATGGGTCTCTTCATCTACAAAATGTCGCTGAAATGTACTGGATGTCTATGTACCGATCTCTTCCTTTTCCTCTTAGAAAAAACCATTTGTACTTCTTTAACATGGCCTATAAGCGTTATACACGCTTCGATCATTTTGCATAATGTATAAACTTCAGGTCGTTACCTGAGACCCTGAATAGAGTGTCCTTGTATCACATGACACTCGTACAAATTTACCCGCCCAGACGCACAACGCCTGATCGAGGATACCGTTGTCAACAAACAAACCCCATCGTCACTTCCCCACACTCGTGTCTGCCAGGTTCTCGATCGCTCACCCAAAATCACCAACTACTCCGCTTTACAAGAGATTTCTCAAAAGCCCTACCATTGTCCACCAAGCCTTTTGCAGATATACCCATTGTCGCTATGTCTTCTCTCTGGCTCAACAAAAAGAAGAAAGCCGAACTTGTTGCGTTGTGCGATCATATCGGTCTGGAGTAAGCTGCTGTTTGATACTTGTTATTGTTGACATTCACGTCGTCCGCCAACCCCGCGCTGACGCATGTAATCGATAGTACGGATGGATGCCTCAAATCGGACCTTGAGAGTATGCTGGCGGAATACCTTCAAGCAAACGAGACGGAGCTGTCTAGTGATCAGATCTTTGTGCCTTACTACGATACTATAGCTGCGCGCTCTCCTACTAAAACCACTATACTACAAGAGGTTCCCCAAACACGTTCGCGAAGAAGGACTAGCCGTTATACTGCCGGGACCGCTAGTTTTGACAATGCCTCCACGTACATCTTCCCTCTCCGCTACGTTTTCTTTACATTATCCTGTCAAGCGTAACCAGGTAGTTAACGTGACACCACTATAGCGATGCTGAGTCTACCCCCGAACCATCCACTGAACGTAAGACACGCTCAGGGTCACGCGCAATTGCGACTCGCACACCACGCACCGTTCGTTCGCTTCGAGAAGCAGCCGTTGTGCCACTTCCTCCGTCTCCCGCTATGGTGGCCGACGAGATTGAAACACGCGCGAACGCGATCATAGCTTCGGCGAGAAAGGCAGTAGAAAAGGCAGAAATCCACGAGAAGGCGACTGGTCTCCGCGACAGGCTTTCGAACGTCATCTCTGTAAACGCCACGTCATTATCCCTTGAAGCGATTCTGCTGCTCGTCTCGATCATTCCCGTCACATATCAAATTACTCTACCTGCTATTACTGCTGTTGGGGCCCCGGCTGTGACTTATATCCTGCCTGATCTTTTCGTTATCCTCACTGCCGCCTTCTGGGCGCCGTTCTTGACTTGGCTTGTCACTGCTCTTGTCTTGCCTATTGGTAACGGGTTACTGTTCAACCTCGTCTCTGCTTCGGTTGCGAAAGACGGAGCAGAGCATCCAGTGGACCCTTTGACATACGCTGTCACGAGAGCTTTGCTTACATATCTTGTGCATTATAAAGGGTTCTCGTTTTGGGGGCTTTTGGGCGAAAAGGCCGTCGCGATAGTTGGCACTAGTGTTGGAAGAGAGCTCCAGCTCGTTGGCGCTGGTATTGGTGGCATTGCTGCGATTTGGGAAGGTATCCTGCGGCGATAATTGCGTTGAGTGATTGTTGCGACTACGCGACGCGCACAACTATGAAACGTGCGCAACTACGAAACACGCGCGACCAAATGAAGATGACAGCATGAAGAATAAAGTAAGTATTGGCGATTGATGGAAGTTTTCTATGTCACTTAGGTTCCTGTATGTTTGTGTCTGTTTTATCTGTCTCTACGATTTCAATTTCATGAGGCTTTCTTCTAGTCACGGGCTTTGGTTGGTTTGGTTACGTTAGCTTTGTACCCGGCTGTCATTTTTGCTGTTTCCTTCCTTGGGTTCTGGGTTGGACGGGCGGTAATTGTCATGTGTGTACTATTGGTCCTGTGCTATTAGGTAGGTGCTTGTATTCAAGTTTGGCTCGAACTGGGGCGCATCGTGCAGAATATATCTATCATAGAAGGCGTGGGCTCCATTCGCTGACGCGTATCCCTGGTTGCTGGTGGATATCATTAGCCACACTAAATCGATGTGTACGGTCTGCCACAGATGCAAAAAGCAATCACCTCCAAGAGATGTTCAGGAACCTGGAAGTTTGAAATGACGCAGTCATCTCGATTGGCGATGCACTTTCCTGCGGCGTGCATTCCACTACCAACGGTACTTCTTATCCTTCTTGGAGATAAGGACATCTCCCTCGCCTGAGTGGAAACAGCACCTGCAATGGCTACAGCTTCAACAAGCGACAACTTATTGGACCCTCACTCATATACTGCCCACCGACTGGTATATATCTATCTGTTGCCGCCACTTTGTTTTGCATGGGATTATATGTTGATTGATATGTTGATTGATAGTATCATGCAACACCTCTACATCTGCACCTTACGAGTCGACGAGTGTTTGTTCTCCCATGCACAGCACTGTTGTATGTTTGTTAACACATGTAGCTTTGTCGGGCCTCTTCCTGTAGGATGGCTGGAAAACCATAGAGCGGATTGGTATAAGCAGCATTTCTATTACTCGAAGCGGCAATCCAGCTTTTCAGCACAACCGAATACCATTTCTAAGCGAGGAGTTACGGGGCTTGAAGCGCCATCGGGGAATGTTAGGGAAGAAGACGGGGACGAGAATAGCGCAGAACAAGAGCCAACATCAGAGCCTGTTCCCATTCCAAGTTTGGGACGATCGTATTCTTCGACCCCGACCATAACTCCTACGAGGCGGAAAGAAAAGGGGCGCGAGGAAGCAACACCGCCACCGTCATCACTACAATCTAAAATATCACGCACTCCACCAACTCCAAGTCGCCTGCGGCCTAAAACTGCGGACACCAACACATCTCTCGCTACTGCCCGAACCAGACCGAAAACTACCGAATCGTTACTTACGCCGGCTTGGTTAAACCGAGGAGAATCGTATGCTACAGCACACGAGACATGGGAACACGCCAACGAATATCGGGCAAAAGGCAGGACGGGGAGGGTGGAAAGGAACGAGGTACCACCGATACCGGCAATTCCAACAGATGTTGGGTTTGGCGAATCCATGACTGCAGATCATAGTCAGGGAGGCGCCAGTACCGTTTCCGCTCCACACACTATACGTGCACAGGATTCCCTTGCGTCATTGCTGAAGAGAGATCAGGATCGGCGGAGGTTGAGTGACTCTGTGGATTCGAGGCTAATGAACTTAGATGGCCATGTGGACAGCATTTATAGCGGGGAACCGAGCAGACGATCGAGTGTTCTATCTTTAAGATGGAAATCAAAATCCCGTATGATAAAGAAGCCGATGGAAGAAGTGAGCCCTACGCCTTGGAACTCTCGTATATCCTCACATCAAGAGAGAGTAGCTGGCGGCCTGGTGCGCTTTAATACAACGGATATGTCCGTACAGGAACGTGACAACGAGATGCAGAAACAGATTACAGACCTGAGCCGAGCACGGTCACTAAGACACGGAGGACGGCGACGCAGTAGTCTGATGCGACAGCATAGCGGTGAAATCATTAAGATGGACAGCATGATTGTACGCATAGAAATTGCTCATGCCCAACAGCTTCCAGAGGATTATGACGAAAACGCAAGCTTGAAAGTCAACACTAGGACGGCGGACAAGTGGAGAGAGTACGTGGTGGTATGTAGGGAGAGGGACGACCCCGATATTCCGATGATTTTACGGTTATATAAAAGCCGGACGATTCCAGCAATTGACAAGCAGCACATCTCATCCCGGTCAACGCGGGAGATTCCGTTGAATCCTAAGACGACGAATGTAAACCTTTATTCGTCACTCGATAAGACGCTGGTTATTTGGCTACCCTACAAGCATGGCACGCTCATTTATATCATGCGACCCCGATGTTCTTCAAGCTCGGTGGAATGGTACGCATTTCTCCGCACGGCACTTGGAGAACAGCAATGCAAGTCGCTGCAGATTTCCGTTCCGGACCTAGCGCTTACGATTTCGATCAACAATCCATTTGAAAGGCGGGACTACACTCAAGTAAACGAAAGTGGGGACATTACAGCAATCGAACAACAGGACGTCGCAGGAAACCTCCTCAAGCGGAGCATGGAAATGCTTAAGGATGTTGATGAATGGGAGGATATTCTCGAGCATTGGGGAACCAATGAAAGAATGGGCCTGGCATGGAGAAGATATGATCGCTTGGAGTGGGTCCACGGAACAAATGAACAGCGAATGGATGGCTCAATGGCGATGCAGAAGACCCATGAACTCGAACTTCGACCAAAGACGCATTATCCAACGGAGAGTCTACTAGTTAGTGGAGAGAAAATGGTGGAGCCACCACCCGTGGAAGGATTTTTGGTTCGTTTGACATCTGGGAAAGGCAAAGAACGACTTGGCCGGTATTTCAACAATCGACTCTACTATGCTTGTCACGACCAGTTTTTATGCTTTTGCAGACCCTCCCGTGCTCTACCGCCTCCCCCACCGAAGCCGTTAGCGAGAGGTGGGGTTGTGCCAACGCCAAACGAGATATCGGAGGGGATGCCACTAGTATATTGTATCTCGCCCTTTTCGTTGAATCAAGATGGAGAGATTGAATGGTTGGCGAATCCTACATTGGGCCCTGTGGAGAAGAGGGACCAGGAGGCATATGAGGAAGCCGAAAGAAAGGTCAATTTATTGTTAAGAGCTGAGGGCTTCGTGGATCTGACTCAGGCGGCGGGGGTTCGTCGAGTGAGACCCGAAAGATCTGATGGACCTGTTGCTGACGCGGATGGTTGCATGGAAGAACACTCTGGTGAGCAGAGCAGCGTCGTAGAAGTGGACGATGAAATGTGCTTTGAGATCGTTCTGGAAAATGGGTTGATCTTGAAACTTCAGGTATAGACGAGCAGCTAACACAAGCTATGAATTGCACTGCTAATTGCCATACAGGCATATAATGTCCAAGCCAGAGATGAATGGATTCTGAGGTTAGGTGATCTCATTAAATACTGGAGAGCACGACATCGCGGTGATCTGGCGGTTGTTCGCCAGACTAGGGACACAAATCTCAAACAGCTGGGCATGGACGAGGAAATGGAATCGATCATGGGGCAGTTTGGTAAGAAATGGGAAGTCTCGCGCACGACTGCTTCGAGTGAGCTTTATAACGTCTGTGGAATTTCTTCGTGCCGGACTATTACCGTAAGTATTGCACATTCCACCACAACCCCCACTTTTCATATCCCCTAATCTCTGTAGATGTCTGGTCTTCTTTACCGCAAACCTCGTCGACACGCCACCTTCCACCGCTACAATGTCATTCTCTGCAACGGCGAGCTTGTGGTCTTCCATCACTCCTGTCGTAGCAGAACCGGAAAGGAAACCCCTACTATCTACCATGAGAAACACCTCTCCCTCTCCTTGCGAGACTGCTACATCTACTCCGGCCTCGTTACCAGTTCCGACCTGTTATATCAGAGTCAAACATTTGATTCCAACTCCCCCGGTCGGCATGCATTGCCGAGGATCTTTCCAGATGGGTATACCTCGCAGGATGAAGACTCGATGACGTGTTTTGTGTTGTGGCACGGCTCGAGGAAAACCTTTTTTACGAAACAGGATGATGAAGGAAATAAAGTGCGGAGGAGAGTGACACCGTTGGGGACAACGGGAAAGGCCATTATTTTTAAGGCGAGATCGAGAGTCGAGAGAGATACGTGGGTTATGAGTATTGCTATGGAGATTGAGAGACTGAACTTTGGCGTGGGAGAGGATGTACACGTTACACCGTCAAAGTAGGTGCTTTGCGGCGATGGTTAGATCAGTATACTTTGTTATGGGCGGCGCTACTGTTCGGTTTTATTCTTGTGGGATGAGGAACATTGCTGGGCGCATTGCATATGCTTTACTTTTACTAAGTGTTGATTGGGTTCTTTTGGTGGCGTTGATTGCATTCGTTTGACATCTCTATTTGCATTTTCCCTTCCTTACTCTTTAATTCTGGTATTTCCATTGTAATTTCCAATTGGTCGGAGGCTTTCTTTCAGGTTTTACGGCTGGCTGGGGTAATCATCGAAACACCAAAGTCCGGGGCGAGGGAATAGACTGAGAGGCGGACTTTCCGTGACACCATTTTTTTCTTTTCTCCATAGTCTTGGGCAATCCACATGGCCAATGATCGTTCTACCGGACCTGCGGCCGTCCTGTTACTCCGACACAATATATCACCCAGCGCGCAGCCTTCCCTCGTGCGTGCCTCGTGCGTTGTGATTGTGGCCTTGGGGATTAGCGAGCCGAATGAATGCGGGGTGCAGCGGCTTATAGTACCTGCGCATTTGTGCAATTGCGCAACCTACTTCTCGAATGCTAAGGCTTTCTTTTTGCCTTCTCCCTGTTAGAACACAATTAATACTGAACAAATGAGAAGTACACTCACTTCCGCCCCACAGCCAATTCCAGGTGTTGTTGCCGGTGTTTAAGCACAATTTTACTATTTTCATAATGCCTGATAACGATTCCAGCGGGGGAGTTTTCCTAAATGAAGCACTCTTTTCGTCGTTTACGAACGGTTTTCGTCCTCCCAGGGCAAGCAGTTGCCTGTAAATGTTACTCACTTTTCCAGTGAAACCCCGATACCGCCAGCTATACGATGCCTACTTCATGAGGTAGATGTTTTCTGACTACGTTGGAGTACTGTGGCCTTGAGACGATGCCTTGAATGTCTGGCAAATCCTCTTTTCCAACTCAATAGAGACATGATGTTACTGCCTGTTCAATGAGGATGCTGCCGGATGTCTGACTCAACGTTGCATCTCACATTCCGAACATTCCTCATTAGCTTTGGTCGTTTCAATATCGTGGTCTGTGCTTCCACGCAGCTAGCTATCCGCCTAAGGCAGATAGCGGGCTACATTTTGCGATGACTCCAGCACCGGCGCACACGGGCGGCATCACGGGGATTATGTTTGATCACGGAAAACACTCTGCGATAACGGACGGCACGTGCGGATGAGCGCACATATTTGAACCCACTTCCTGTTTGAAGCCGCCCCCGGTGTTACTTCAACTCAGCTCTACAAGGGTGTCGGCGATTCAGGCATTCCAGCAACCGTCCGCTTGTTCGCTGCTTGTGTTTGTCCGCCCAGGCAGAAGCGCGGTACTCTTCTTCTTTTACCGGATCAGCCCCATAGACTACACATCAGGCCTCCTCGGAGTTTGTAAGATGCATAACCTTGGACGCACTACATATTATGCAATGCAGCTCTACAAGTGATAATGCGGCTCTACTCACCATCATTGGTCGGTTGAGATTAGTATGTCAATGGATGGGACCCGCCAGATAGGGTTCGATCCGAAGAGGTGCCGTCTGCCTTCCGGGCGATGTCGAGCACTAGGCTATTCTATCCGAGATTCTGTGTTCCATTCGTTTCCAATAGCCACCTGGCTTTTTGCTGTTCAGACTGGGGCGGTCTCTAGGATTACGGTGGCGAAAGGCCTAAGAGCGGCGGGGATAGTGGTGGTGTGGACCCTGGACTAGATTCGCGCTACACAACAATGCAGGGTATTCGGTAACTGGACTTCGACTTCAAGAACACGAGCCGACTGCCAGAGGACCATCAATCACCAACTACTTACCGTGCTAGGTAGAAAAACTTTTGAGCACCAACATCTAGGTCATTGTCGTCATACTCTTAAGAAGTCTTCACGCTCACCAACCATCCGGTGTCATATGTGATCGTGTGACATTATTAAGCCCGTCAGCCGTGGTGATGGGGCTATCGGGAATTTCGAAATGTATAAAGACCAAAAAGATTGGTCCTGGGTTTCCAAATACATATCCTCCCTCATTTCAATAACCGCCATATTTCTGCTTCATATCTAGATTGCCTGCGTTCAATCAGCACTCATTACTGCATTCCTGACGTTGTGTTGTGGAATCCTCCTTTACGGAATCTAAGAATTGAGACAAGACTCCCGCCTTCCACACCCCTTGAGGTTCGAGCTTATCGCACCCTGTTTTCTTAATATACACCCATAATATTTACAGGCTGGGCGGTTCTTGCAGAATTGCTACCAGACGTTTCTTTAAATTCCTCCCTCCCACTCCTTTTTTTACGGGCAGACAAAAGATAGCTTCTCTCTCTCCTCGATTATTTCTCCCGCAGCATAGCATCCTTCGTTCATTAGGCTCGGGTATGAATTCGCGTCGGCCCTCGATCCAGCAGGAGTCGCAAGCTCCACAACAGCTTCTTCCTGTGGTTCAGGCACAGAGTGTCGTTAAGACACCACAGATACCGACTCCAGACTCTGCGCTGCGACATAAGCCTTCCCGCGACGACACCTCCTATTTCCCCATCCAGAACGACTCGGCGGTCGGTTCTCCTCACCACGAAATCCTCAGGAACCCTGAGTCTTTGTGGAGGAATGAGACTCACGAAACCCCCAAGACGACCATTACGGTCACCCCTACGGAAGAGCTCGAATCCCCGACAAAGCCCGAGAAGCCTGCCCTTTCAATACCATCGCCCGAAGTTGAAGAGCCTACCCCTGCGTCGCCGACCGCTCCTGCTTCCCTTTCGGATCCAGTTGTCAACCAGAAGGTGATTTTGGTCAGTACCGCGGATAAGCAGCAGCCACCCTCTAGAAGCTTGTCGGTGATTAGTGTAGCCTCTAGTGTGGGAGTCTCGAGCCCATCTAACAAAGAAACGTGGGATCGAACATTGTCTAGAGTCATTAATGGCATTGTGTCGATCAAGGCGACCACCACGCGGCCATTTGATACTGAGTCAGCTGGCGACTATACAGCCACAGGATTCGTCATCTCCAAGGAACACGGATTGATCCTCTCCAATCGTCATGTTGTCAACCCGGCGCCAATCACTTGTGTCGCTGTATTTGTCAACTATGAGGAAATCCCGATTTGGCCGGTGTATCGTGACCCTATTCACGATTTTGGCATATTCCGCTACGACCCCGAGAAATTGAAGCATATCAAAGTTGAAGAGATTGAGCTTCATCCAGATGCTGCACACGTGGGTGAGGACATCCGCGTGGTCGGAAATGATGCAGGCGAAAAATTATCGGTAAGCTTTGTAATAAGGAGATAGCTGGTGTTTGTGTCACTGACAAACGGCAGATTCTTGGTTCCACACTTGCTCGTTTGGACCGGCATGCGCCTTCATACGGTGTTGATAGTTATAATGTAAGCATTTCTAATCATTTTGCGGCCGCCACATTCCATAATTATGCTGACTTTATGCTACGTAGGACTTTAACACCTTCTACATGCAAGCGGCTTCCGGAACTTCTGGAGGTTCTTCTGGAAGTCCCGTCCTGAATATCCAGGGTCATGCTGTGGCTCTCAACGCTGGTGGTTCCAACAGTTCCCAGAGTTCCTTTTATCTTCCTCTCCATCGCGTTGTTCGAGCTGTTGAGAAGATTAAAAAGAATGAACCTGTCAGTCGTGGTACACTGCAGACCGAGTTCCTCCACAAGAGTTATGACGAGCTTCGGCGACTTGGGATGGGAGAAACCCTTGAAGAGGAATGCCGTGAGCGCTTCCCTGCTGGTACTGGCCTTCTCAGCGTCATTCGAGTTCTCCGAGGAGGGCCTGCGAGTGCAAGCCGCAAAGGTGCACCTACTGAGACTACCATCGTCAACAGCATCACCCGAGTCCCAGGGCTCGAGCCCGGTGATATCCTATTTACTTGCAATAGGCAACACATCACCAACTTTGTCGATTTATGGGAAATTATTGACGAGAGCGTCGGAATGGATATCACCCTTGAGGTGTTTAGAGCTGGAAAGAATGGAGGTGCGAGCGGAATGCTTCAGGTAATTTCCAAGGTCCAAGATTTGCACTCCATCACGCCTAGCCGTTTCCTTGAGCTTGGAGGCGCCACCTTCCATGACATGTCCTACCAGATCGGCCGTAATCATAACTGCGAGCTTGAGACTGGTGTATTCTGCGCAGCTTCCGGATTTCTCCTATGGTCATCTTGGAGCCGCGATTTCCTTGTCACAGCTGTCGATGGAAAACCTACAAAGACGTTGGATCAGTTTATCGATGTCATCAGATCTCTTCCCGACCACAAGCGCATTCCGGTCATGACCAGGCCCTTGGGTAAATCTGACGAGCACATCATGATGGTAGATGTTGACCGCCACTTTTTTCTTGCCGCGCTGTTTGAGCGTGACGATGTTTCTGGCTCTTGGACCCGAAGAGAGCTGGAAGCAGCTCCTGTCGAGGAGAAGAAATATGACGTTAAAAACGATGGACCAGCGTCCGAAGCAGAGGAGGAAGAGGAAGACGATGCGGAGACCATTACGTTGGATAAAATCAAGTCCGCTTTGGTCAACGTTGTCTGTCGACTCCCATACTCTGTCTATGGTAATACCTCGGCGTCCAACTATTCTGGAGTTGGCCTCATTGTCGCTGTGGATCCCATTCCCCTGGTTGTTTTTGACCGCACGGCCGTTCCCACCGAGATGCTTGATATCCGACTTACGGTCTCCAACAAGAGCTTCCCAGGGCGCGTAGTGTACCTTGGCTCGTTCGCTCTTGTGACTTTCGACCGGAAATTACTTCCAGAGGACGTCACTGTTCCCACCTGGGATGAAACTCCTCTTAAGGTCCGTGACGAAGTCAGAGTGATCGGATTGACCTCCGATCAGCTCCTTGTGACTAAAGATTCGACGATTTGCAGCATCGGCATGAACTTCAATACTAAGCAGTGCAACCCGCCTCGTCACCGCTTGATCAACGTTGAAAATATTAATGTACTTGAAGCTCCAAGCTGCTGGGGCGGTGTTATTGCTCGTAAGCCGGCCACTCCTTCAGGTTCCCTTAAGGTCTCTGGCTTCTATATGGCCGTTTCCTCACAGAACCGCAACGGCGACGATGTATGCTGGACTCAGGGAGTTGATATCCAGCGTTACATCATGCCTGTCGTGAAGAAGATCCAAGAGAACGCCGAAAACTCGAAACCCATACCGGTTGAACCTCCTACCCGCGACCTTGGGATCGAGTTCGCAGACATGCCGTTGTCTACTGTCTCTACTATGGGTCTCTCAGAGCGCCGTTTCAAGGGCTTCGTCAAGGCCGCTAAAAAGTTCCGCGGTAACCCGCGTCCTCTGGTGGTTGAGACACGCCTTCGGCCTCTTCTCACGGGCACAGACGAGGAAGCCACTCTCAAGATTGCCGATATTGTCTTAGAAATTAAGGGGAAGCCAATATACCGTGTGAGTGAACTCACAGACCTTCATCTCGACAACAAAGTGACAGTCGAAGTCATTGTCCTTCGCGGTCGACAGGAGGTGAAACTCAGTGTTCCGACCGTTCCTTCCTGGCCAACTTCGGGCAGAACGATCGTGCAATTCTTTGGTGCAATCCTTCATTCTACTCATAGTGCTGCCCTTGAGCAGGTGTCTCCCACCGCCACCCTAGTGCCTCTGGATTCACCCGGTGTTTACGTTGGTGGTGTTTCCTATGGGTCTCCGGCGCTGGATAACATCCGCCCGACACATTGGCTTCTGGAGGTAGATGGGACTACGGTCAGTAGCATTGACGACGTACTGGCTCTAGTGAAAGAGAAGCGGTGGAAGCAGGGTGATTATGTCAGAGTCAAGCAAGTGTCCAGAAAAGGCATCACAAGCCTGGTTAGTGTCAAAGTTGATGAGAGGTTTTGGCCAACTCTTTGTTGGACCAAAGATGCAGAGAATCAGGCGGGGTGGAAACAGCAGAGGTGGAGTGGGGAGGAGTTCGTGAAGCCTTTTTGAAGAGGCCCATGTTCGACAGTTTTTTGATGCCTTAGGCGGGTTTGTTTCATCTAGATTGTTATTTATGTTTCGCTTGTATTTGATGGTGGCGTTTCTTTCATATCGGTACATATAAGGATTTTGGGGCCTTTGGGTGGTTATGGGAAGATTCAATTTCATAGGTTTATGGGTCTGGTTTTAAATAGCGTTCTTTCTCTGCTCTGTTCTATTTCATGATAGGGATACTTTAGGCTTTCTAGATAAGTTTGTTAAATTGTTTAATTTATATTTCTCGGTATACATACAACCATCCACATTATATAACTCATCTTCAAGTTACTGCCCGGCTTTCTTCTGCTCTCGTTGGAGCCAAATACCGGCAGAAAACAAGGCTAGGATACCGCATCATCGTTTCACAATACAAACTTAGGTAATCAGAATTATATTTGTACTCACAACCACAACCAACACAAAACACCATTATGTACTTCATTGTTCAGCCGTAAGTGTACAGAAAACCTCGTCTATGGGTATATATAACATGCCGCTACCCAGATTCTATTCCGATACCAGCTCCAGCCCAGTGCTCACACGCTTGCCAACAGAAACAATAGAAGGCAACTCTCTACATTCAGTTGTTTCGTTGGTATTCAGATCCACCACTCTGACACCCTCGACCGTAAGAAGACCCGTAGTCAAGGGTACAAATTTCAACTCCGTAGTATGACATGCCGAAGGCATCAGCGGGCTATGTTTTTTTCAACCCGAATTAGCACATATACGACGGTTGCTTGATAGTGTGGAGCACACATACCCAATCCTTATGTCGTTAACTAAAGGTACAAGTTCCGCCGGCTCTAAGTACCGTGACCTATGCGACTGCCAAACCATGGTCTCATCAATCACTGGTTCTGGCGGGTCACCTGGCGGAATTGCAGGTAATGACTTTCCCTCGCCTATCCTCTTCCTTTTGGGCGGAATTATCAAAGCTAATTTCCGGGTGCGGGTTGACCGATTCACTACAAATACCGACCATGTGAATGCTTCGCCCACATAGACCCTGGAAGGGCCAGTGAAGGTGACGGTCAGGCTCTGAGCTGGATTTTCAGCGAGCGTTGGAGAAGACGATGATTGAGTGAAAGGCCGCGAATCTGTAGGTGGCGTAAAGACGACAAATGGAGATGGACCGGGGTTTTGAGGGTACCCTGGACGGATTCCAGTTGATGCTTGTACAGTAGCTCCATGGACTATAGCGCCCAATGAAGGTGGGCGGTTGGCGCGCTGAATCCCACCATGAGTGGGGAATTGGGGTGTAGATGGTGGTGGAGCAAAATCTACTGTTGTTGTCCAGTTTGTGAATATTTGCGGATAGCAGATATCTGAAACCAACGCCGTAGCTTCCAAACTGACAGATATAGCCCGAATCCGAGAGTCCGCGGGTGCTTGCTGGGATGAAGACGAGACTTCATTACCGGTATCATTCTGAGTGAGGGCATAGAGGAAAGTCATGTCGTCTCGTGGTCGGCACGTTACTGGCAATTGAGTAGAAGGCGAATCTCCAAGCAGACTTGCCCTCCCTCCGGCGACGGTAATGTCGACGCTGTTTATGGTAACGCTACAGTCGCTAAATGGCGTTACCTCCAGATCGAGGGATGCAATCACTATCTGCCTATTTCCGGACGGTATTCTCGAATAACGCAAACGAATATTGATCGCGGGGTATATGTTGAAGGCTCGCTTTGCAGCATAACCCAGCGGTCGGATTGCTTGTTGTGGGGCCTGTGTGACTGGGATGACCCGAGACACTCTGTGCGCCGACAAGCGAGGAGCTACAGGAGACAGCAACGGGTCTTCGGCGAACGACTCCAAAAGGTTGATCCCCATGGGCTGGCGGGACGTCATATAATCATCCTCAAACAGAGGTTTCTGCAACTCGGCGGGACGCAATGTGGCAGAACATGTGAGAAGCACACGTGGATTGTTAAGACGAGCTCGTGGATGCCCGAGCGGCACTTGCAACTTCCATACGGACAACCGCTTTGTAGATTTTCCTATGGAGATTCTTGGTGTCTCCGCTTCGTTCACAACTGTCTGAAATAACAAATGTATTGACTCTTGTTGGCTCCTCCCCGGATGACCTTGTTGCGGCTTCTGACCGTCGATTGCAGCAACTTCTAACGAAACGGCGAGACGAGCAAGATAGTGCTCATAAAGTTCGTCGGTCAAGGAAACCAGAATTTGTAGCACGATAAACACGGGCAGTTTCTCATCTGTGCTGTTCAGTCGGTATGGCCAAGAACGTAGGAGCCGCGAGAAAAGACGAAAGCCTGGCTAACCGTAGAAGAGATGGCTGCGCTGCTCAATATGAGCAATTGCAGCTATATTGGATGATGCCGTAGAACCTTGGGAGGATGAGATTCCTTCGGCGTTCGCAATGGCCTCAGCTATCTCGAGATCGGTGGCATGAGGGACTATGAGGTCTAGACGAGCGGTCTCGGTGATTTCGGTAGAAAGGTTTCGCCTGTGGCCGCGAGGCAGTCGAGATCCGGCGGATTCAGACATGCCAGAGCAAAAGGAGATGGATCGGGATGCCGTCGCGTAGCCTCCCTTGAAAGATATGATAGTTGAAAGGTCTAGGTATTAGCTGAAAAAGCAGGAGCTATAATAGTTGGCGGAGTACTCCGTCGATATGTTGGTTGAGTTATACAAAGCTGTGTGGAAGTACTTCTGTCTGTGCTACGAAGACGAAGCGGTGTACGGGAAATAAGAAAATTTACAACTCGAAAGCATCCATGAGTGGGTGTTAGCCCAAGTCTCTTTTTCAGGTGCATTTTTAATGAACCCTGAATAAACCGAGTAATTATTGTGGATTCGGAACTGAGAGGTTGCAGACGCTAAAGTGGTTGCTTGATCTAATCTGATCTAATCTGTAGCCTCTTTCTCTCTTCCTTTAACTTCACTCCCGGACGGATTCCTTCGTTCTTCTTCCATCGCGTCTCAGACACCTCGTCAGTCGCCCAACCAACCAATCAACAGTCAACAATCAACCTCCAGCCAGTATCCTACTTACTCTTCTTTATCGTATATCGTATCGTATATCGTATCGTGTGACGTACGTACATCGCGTGCCGCATCCTTTTACTCTTACTGAGGGAATTCCGTTCAGTACAACATTATGTCTTCAGCCTGGCAGGAGACTAAGGCGCCCGACGGCAAGGTCTACTACTACAATGACCAGACTAAGGCTACCCAATGGACCAAGCCGCTGGAGATGATGAGTGCGGCGGAGGTGCATGATCCCGATTCTTCCGCTCTCGTATTGCCTACTGACATGCGTGACAGAGAGCGTTGCAAGACCTCGCGTGGAAAGAGCATAAGGCGGCCGATGGAAGGCCTTATTGGTATGCACTGTTCTCCGGCCCTCGTCCTAAGCAGTCCCCTGCTGCACCCTATTTTTCCAGCACTGACTTGCCAGGTATCATTCCCAAACCCGGGAAACAACCTGGACGATGCCCGATGAGTACCGCGAGGCTTTAGACAAGGTTCAACAGTCCCCCCATGGATTGCCTCCGATGCCGGCTTTCGTCGCAGGAGGGACCCAGCAACCTCAAAATAATGAGCGCGCCCTGGCGATCCCGGGACAGATGATGGAAGCTGGTAACGATGGTACAGCAAGACCTATGACGCTGCCAGCTTCTCTATCCTCGAGCGATAGGAACGAACCCCAATACTCTAGTTTCGACGAAGCCGAATCCGCATTTGTGAAGCTTCTACGTCGCAACAATGTTGGTGCAGATTGGAACTGGGAGAGAACAATGCGTACGATCATCAAAGAACCGCAGTACCGTGCCCTAAAGGATCCTAAGGATCGTAAGGCGGCCTTTGAGAAGTACATTGTAGAGCTGAAGCAACAGGAGCAAGAAAAGGCCAAAGATCGTATTGCGAAGCTGAGGCAAGATTTTTCCGTGATGCTCAAGAGTCACCCGGAGATCAAGTACTATACTAGATGGAAGTACGTATATCCAATTCGTTGCATGCTAGTTACAGCTATTAATATGTTTTATCTAGGACTGCGCGCTACATGATTGAAGGCGAAACCATCTTCCGCTCCACATCCAACGAAGACGAGCGCCGACAATTGTTTGATGAGTACATCCTTGAGCTCCGTAAGACGGCTCAGGAACGGGAGGCGCGGACCCGCAAGGAAGCGATTGATGATCTCGTCGGGCTGCTCAAATCGCTTGATATGGAGCCTTATACTCGGTGGTCAGAAGCCCAGACGATTATCCAGCAGAATGAACATTTTCAGTCTGAAGAAAAATTCCAGGCGCTCTCTAAGCTCGATGTTCTAAACGCATTCGAAAATCACATCAAGTTCCTCGAAAGGGAGTTCAACGATAAACGACAGCGAATGAAGACCATGAAGAATCGGAAGGAGCGGAAAAACAGGGAAGCATTTGTTGTACGTATCCTAACTATTTTCACGTGGGACCCCGACAATTACTAATATTGTACACTTAGGGATTGCTCAATGGACTACGTTCAAAAGGTGAAATCCGGGCTGGAGCCAAATGGAAGCAAGTGTACCCCTTGATTAAGGATGACGAACGTTATCAGAATATGCTGGGACAGAGCGGATCGACGCCTTTGGATCTATTTTGGGATATTGTCGAAGAGATGGAGCGTGACATTCGTCTGAAGCGGAATACGGTGCAGGATGTAATGGAGGTACAATACCTTCTTTACGCCTCCTTCTTCTCACGATTACTGACTATGCTTTTTAACATAGGAAAAACGATTTGATATTACTGAAAGTACCTCTTTCCAAGAGTTTACCGATTTCCTGAAGAAAGATTCACGCACTGCGCAGTATGACCAGGACACCGCCACCCTCCTCTTTGAAAAGGTGAACATCCCCCCTCCCCTCAAAGCCATCAATCTTTGGTGCTAACAGATCACGCAGCTCCGCGAGAAGATTGTCCGACGTATTGAAGACGACCGCCACCAACAAGAGCGTCACCAGCGCCGTCGTGTTGATGCACTGCGATCCATCATTAGGCATCTGGAACCCGCAGTTGAGGTTACCGATACGTATGAAAAAATCCGTCCGCGCATTGAGAAAACCGAGGAGTTCCGTGCTCTTGACTCTGAAGACTTGCGTCGCACGGCATTTGATAAGCACATCCGGCGCCTTAAGGACAAACAAGAAGAACGTGATAAAGAGCGGGAACGCAAAGACCGTGAAAAGGAGAAAGAAAAGGAGAGACATAGAAGACCGCCTCGCGAGGAGTCCAGAAATGGCTATGATTCTTACCACAAATCGAGGCCTTCTCGTCATGATCGTGAACGGTCCCGGCACCTCACTCGTACTCCGGAGCCAGATGCGTACGAAGCTGAACGCAGACGTGCGGCTGGAGAACGTGAACGGCAGTATCGCCGTCGTGACAGCTCTGTCCATCGATCTGACAGGGGTTCAAGACCAGAGAGTAGGCCCCGCCATGACAGGACTGAGAGTGTGTATGACCGCGAGAGAAGGGAGCGCGAGGAGGAGAGGGAACGGCAATATAGGTCCCGTGGTGATGACTCGGTTTCGCTCCGCGACCGAGACGAGTACCGTCCTCGGCGTAGAAGGGGTTTGACCCCGGAGGATGATGAAAGGGATATCAAGGTAACATATCACCATTATACTTCCCGCTCGACTATTAATTCAGACCTACCAGAGAACGAGGCGTGAACGAACACCAAGAGCTAGAACACCCCCTCCCAGAGAGCGCATCTTTGATGACACCGTTCCAGTCATGAACTATGGCGAGGACCCTATGATGGATTACGGAAAAGACCCGTATACGGAGAAGCCGAGAAGGACCTCGAAAGCGAAATCCAAAGAGCCAAAAACAGACACAAAGGTCCCCAAAGAGAAGGAGGTTCCTAAGGAGATCAGAGCGATTCCCGATCAGATGGATGTCGATCCAAAAGGCGAGGAGAGCGAAGAGGGTGAAATCGCCGAATAGTGGAGTGATGCATAGCATTGTGTTCGTTACCTGCCTCTCGCGTTGTGCTGATATGGAGTATGGTACCTAGAAGAAGAAAAGTGGTGGACAGCAAATGATGGTCTTTGTAGCGAAGCGCCGGTTGTGATAGTTGTAGCCTTTGTTTGTGGTTTTTGTACGCTAGGTGATGGAAGTAATTACAGTTTTGAGAAACACCAGGAAACGCGGGGAAATATGGTGATATCCGCCGCTCCACGTCTCGGGTGATCTTTAACCAGGTTCCACTTCTCATCCTTGCATTTCCACTACCGCCGCAATGTCTAGCCACCTCAATCATCTCCGCCATGCCCTCTCCCTCGCCCATCAATGTATCCCCACCCCCACAGCCTTTTGTGTTGGAGCCGTTCTTGTATCTCCCACAGGGGAAGTCCTATCTACCGGCTTCTCCCGTGAACTTCCCGGCAACACGCACGCCGAGCAGTGCGCGCTCGAGAAGCTTCTACCCGCCACACCACCAAAGGGATCAATAATATACACAACTATGGAACCATGTTCAGAGCGGTTGAGTGGGAACAAGCCATGCCTTTACCGCATATTGGAGGCAGGTGGGATCGACACGGTCGTAGTGGGGGTAAAGGAACCGAGGACATTTATTGGGGAGAATGTGTGTGAGCGCGTTCTTGGAGAAAAGGGAACCGTGTATTTACATGTGACCGGACTGGAGAAGGAGATCCTGGAGGTGGCAGAGAGGGGGCACGAGAAGGAGGGGTAAGATACTTAAACGGGATGGCGAGATAAAGCGCTCAGGTATTAGGGACATCTATCTGCTGTCTATCAAGTGTATTTGGTCTACGTCTGGCGCCTCATGTCAATCCCCATCTCTTTAACTCTTTCTTCATACGCCCTCAGCCTCTCCTCTACACTCACGCCGCACCATAGCTCCCTACCACCATCAATAGTCTCAAATTGGGGAATCCCAATCTGTTCAATTGCAAAGCTAGCCGCAACACTCCCCATGGCTGCAGCCAAAACAACATTTCCGTCCGTCCTAACCAGCCCCACCCCAAGCCCCCCAATAAAAGTATTCCCACCACCAGTTGGATCGATCACTTTCTCGTGATTGCCCTCTTGCGTACTCTCGTAATACGCCGGCAACCTCACCATTCCGCGCCGTCGTGACCCAACGAGACACCCGTTCTTGCCCGCCCGGACAACTACTGCACCTTCACTGTTTGCTCCCACCCCAGACTCGAGCAGGAGAGACGCAAGATACTCGATGGTCTCCCACTCCCCAGAGGCGCCCAGAAGTGTCTGATCACTGAAAAACCCTGCGAGCTCATCGTGATTAGGACTGACAACATCCACCAGCTTCACCGTCGCCAGTAATCCCTCACGATTCTCGGGAGTGCACAAATCCGGCACAGGTTCCCACACCACAATCGGCGCTTCACGGCTACCTTGGCTATTGCTTAAGTCCGATCCCAAAGATGTGAAGAGTTCATTCCTCAACCCCGCCGCCCTGGCCGGAGAGCAGATGAGGTGAACGCATTTCGCACCTGCAAGACCAGACTCGATAAGATCTATCGCCTCCAACCGTTTCTTAGGAGTGGTGTACCGGAATGCGCGGTGGTCACCGGAACCATACGAATTCCAGCCGCGAGTAGTGAGGCGCTCGGGGGTCTGGCGAAGAACGAGGTGGGTTTGGAGAGCGTCTAGCTGTGCAAGGCAATCGGCGGGAAAGTCACTTCCAGCATCGACTATCCAGCCGATTGTTCTAGAAAGTGGGGGTGGGGAGAAGAGGCGAGCGCCGAGGACTCCTGTAATGCTAGACGTTAGAGAGATGGGGTACAGACCGTGGATTGGCTGAACGAACCGTAAGTGCCTGCACCGCCGATGACGTTATTGGCGACTTTACGGTCGGAGGGAGGGCCATAGTGGATCTCGTCTATCTGGATGGATATCATCAGGATGGGGGTCGGAAGAGTTGAAGCGACGATGGCCCTGGAAGCGGTGGACAGACTATAAACATTCCAACTAGAGGTGTCAATTATTAGGGACATTTGCGGGAACATTTGGTAAGCTTACGGGTTGTAAAATGGATTTCACCATCTCGTAGTGCAGTCATGATGGGAGGAGCTGACGAAAGATTGAATGACGGCGGGGATGGAGCTCAGATGGATAAGTACTCTAGCTTCCACGCAGCCAATAAATTTCGTGTCAAGGGTCGAAGCGAACCACAACACTGGGAACACTAAAGAGCAGAGTAAGGTTAAGAATTGTGATGAGCATTAAAGATGAAGCAATTGTCGAGTAGCTTTTTACTGAGTGGGTGCTTCCAATATTCAAAATAGCCGAGTAAAGGCGATGGTGGAGATGCACATACACTTGGTGATGAGTTGTTCATGTCCGACTGTGCACGACGGGGAAGAGAGAGACGTTGCCATGACATTTGCTTCCGAGAATGAGGTCATACATCACAAGTATCTGCGGTGTCGATTTGATAAGTACAGATTGAACAGCGAATGATAAGACTTGCCGCACATGCAGCTCCCTAGCACTCAGATGTTGAATATTGGGAAATGCTGGTTTGTGCGAATACTTGTGGTGTAAAGGTGTAAAGTGCTCGGTGAGGTGTTTGTTTTTGTTCTGCGCGTGTTGCGTTGCACCAGCTTTGATTGATCGGCATTGTCCTCCTCCTCAAAAACACGACCAAACCCCTCCTGCTCCATCTCTACATACGCTCACTACTCGCTTCTCGCCCACTTCCAAACATACACCACTTCGACCCCGTTGCTCCCCGCATCACCTATAACAACCTTGGAAATACATATCCTCGACTGTTCACGGGAAGTAAACTTCGCGCTTCAACTTTACTCCCCTCCAAACCTTCTAGAACTTTCTACAACATACACAGAAAATACCGTGCTATTTTGCTGTCCCAATTTGGAGAATGTCTGTAAAAGAAACGCAGGCGCATAACCTGCTGGAACTCGTTCGAGGTCATGGTGAGCAAACAGCCTATCCCTTGAGCCTACCTGTCGAGGAACTCGGTAACTGACGCCGCAGTTGGAAATATAGACGTTGATCGAAAGATTTCCGAATTCGCCGCCATCAAAGCGCAGGTTAAGCACCAAGCTGTTCAGGTACATCCTATCCACTTTCACCCCATTCATTTTATGACCGTTGCTAATGTCTACTTGATGTAGTCTGACGCTATAAACCCATTATTCGATGCCTGCCGTATCGCCGTCGCGTCTCCTAATAGCAGTCTCGCCGCGCAAGCACTATCGTGTCTTGGACACCTGACTCGCCGAGTTTCGATTCAGGAACCTGCACGTATCCGTTCTCAGGCACACCACATACTCCCACTCCTCATTGAAAAGCTCGGCGATGCCAAAGAGCGCAATAAGACTGTCGCTTTGGGAGCTATCCTCGAAATTTACAAGCATGTTTCGCACGATGTTGAGAAGAGCATGAAAGAAACGGGTTTTGGTAGTAAGAACCCACGGATAAGACAAGAAGCTGTCAAATGGCTCGCACAGATACACGCGGCCTACCCCAGTTTCTCATTTAAGAGTTATACCCCTTTTTTGATGGGTATGTTGGAGGATTCAAGCGAAACTGTTCGCGAGACTGCCAAAGAGGTGGTCGTTGATTTGTTCTGGTACATTTGCCCTTCCCGCTTGACACTCAGATCGTTCACTACTGACAGTTTCATGGTGTAGTAACGCTCCGGATCACGCAAAGTCTGACCTCAAGAGAGAATTACAGAAACGAGGAGTCCGGAAAGGAATTGCAACTTACATAGTAGGACGGCTTGGAATTCCATCTGGTGGGGCCGACCCGACAAGTTCAGCCCTATCTCAGGACGGCCACGAGAATGACGCACCGAATGGTAGGGCGAGTGCAAAAAGTGTAGCAGGGAGTGTTGCCGGCAGCATGGCATCTTCAACATACGTCTCCAGCTTGCCCGGAAGTGATTTAGAAGAAATAGATCCGGTATACGTCAACACAAATCGGGAGTTAGAGGACATTTTTGATGGTATGGTGGAAGCATTCGACGGGAAAGAGTCCGAGCATAATTGGGTCCAACGAGAGCAAAACGTCAACAAGATTCGGGCGATGTTGAGGGGTAATGCCTGTAGAGATTTTCCGACAACATTTATGGCAAAAGTGAAAGCTCTTCTGGACGGAATCTTGAAAACTGCAAACTCTTTGAGAACTACCCTTTCATCGGCTGGTGGCCAACTTATCAAAGATCTTGCGATCATAGCAGGACCTGGCTTGGATCCGTTAGTCGAAATTCTACTGACCAACATGGTGAAGTCGTGTGCAAACACCAAGAAAATCACATCACAACTTGGAAATCTTGTGGTAGCTACAATGCTTGCACATGTTTCTTACCACCTGAAATTGCTGCAACATATCCACCTTGCATGTCAGGACAAGAATGTTCAACCGAGAAGCTATGCTGCTGGATGGATCACGGTCATATTGGAGACTCATATTGACCACAAAGCGCACATTGAGCACACAGGAGGCGTCGACGTCCTTGTCAAGTGTATCAAACGAGGTCTTGCCGACGCGAACCCGGGAGTAAGAGAAAATATGAGAAACACATACTGGAAATTCGGCGTGATATGGCCAGAACATGCAGCGGCGTAAATGCACCTATGACTATTATAAAATTCATGCTGAGCTTGGTACAGGATTCTTGAAGGCCTTGACGGTAGTTCGAAGAAGCTTTTGGAAAAGACGAATCCAAACGTTTCTGCGCAGGCTAAGGGTACTGCTAGTCTTCGCGCACCAGCTCTCACCCGCGCTGCCACAGCACCCGCTCGACCTTCAATCAAAGACGCCATACTTGCCCAGAAGAGGAGCAAAGCAAATCTTAAGTCCCAGTTCACTGCTGCAGATGTAGCCGAGAGAGCAATTTCCCCACCCCCACCCTCTGGACCGTCAGGCTTATCTTCCGCTCCTGTACGCAGACTGAACAAGGCGAGACCCGGACCCGAAAAACAGCATACAGACTCTGCATCCATGGTAGGAGGGTACGGTCGTGCACCTAGTCCAGCATTTCCTAGCGCCCAATCTTCACGAGTATCTCCTGGGAGGCAGACGCCGCCTCTGTCGCCTCCATTGGCGCGCATGGCGCGTGGAGTTACGCCTGGTCGTGCCCAAAGCCCACTTGTTGGGAACACCCGAAAACTAACGGTTCTGGAACAATTGAACCACACTGATTGGAAAGTTAGAGTTGAGGGTATTGTAGTGGTAGCATGTATCCTTGCCAAACGGATACCTCCCAATTACGATGGCCAGAAAATGCCGACACTTCCTCCCAGCGATGTTTTCGCCCCAACTCTTGCCAAACTTCTGAACGATCCGCTGCCTGAAGTGGTTGAACATGTGGTGGCTCCTGAAGTGCTGGCGGAGCTGGCGAAAGTTGTACCGATGGAGCAAATCATTCCAAAGGTCCTACTACTCAGCGAGGGAGACGACGAGCAACACGCACAGCCAATAGTTGCTTCAACTATGCCGGCTTTAAAGAATCTAATGACCGATGCCGAGGCTGCAGATTTACTTTTCACAGTTATTCAAAGTATGAACTCTTCCGGAGTTTTTACAAGAAAACTCTCACCCGTGTCTCTCAAGCCAATAGAGAAACGAAAGATTACACATGGTTGCCTGCTTTGGATGAATGAACTTGTCGAAAAACACGCTGCTGGAGTACCCAACGAATTCTTTAGTGATCGATCCAACTACAAGCTAATCCTGAACCGACTCATCCAGATGCTAAGTACTATGAAATCACCAAATCTCATTAGCCTAGCCAACCTACTCAAGAATCTCCAACGGCTAGATGGTGAAACATTCACAAAGACTCTAGCGACATTTGAGCCTTCAATAGCTAAGGAGCTCCGAAAGGCATGGGGTGTTAATGTTGAGGATGACGCGGAATCGATCATTGTGGAAGAGAAGGTTGCGGATGTCGAGCAAGTTTTAGGATCTGTACCCCAGGTAGGAGGTACTATGCAGCCTTCACGAGTCCGCGAGACAGCCCCAGCAGACTTTGAGGGGTTGTCAATGGTTGATATTCCGCCAGCACCTCGGCCCGTCACGCCACCGCCGCAATCCGCACTGGACCACGAAAACCTGAAGACTCTCCCACCATTGCCATCAACTCCGGAGCGAGGGGCCCCTATAGACTCAAACTTATCGCCGAGGAGAGCCGGACGGCAAGATGAGAACCCTTCCATCAGAGTTTACCAGGACCCAATTATTGAATCGAATGGCGCAGTTGCTACCAGCAGTGCCCTAGAGAGGAGCACCATATCAGCAGGTAAAGAATGGCAAAACTACAAGGTCGGAAAGCTAGTTGGTACCAACAATAATCTTCCAAAGACGCCTGGGGATTCTGCTCGGTTACTGGCTAGCCTCATTGAGAGGCTTCAAACTCGTGACATAGATACCCAAGCATTTAGGAAGTTGATTGGAATTGTGAGGGAGAACCCCGTCAGGGAACCCTTACAAGAGGCGAATGGAGAGGACCTTCATGATATCTGGCAAGGCGGTCCAGTATTCCAAGAACTTCTCACGTCTCTCCTAGAGTACCTCACGGCCGATGATGTACGTTCTGTGTTCCCGGGTCCAGCTATTGACTGAACTGACAAATCACCCCTTCAGATTGAGCCTACACGAGCCACGGATTTGAGAGTTCAAGGGTTGTTAGTTTTCAAACAACTGCTGTCGAAAGCGGCACCTTATTTTGCGCGACAAGAGGCAGGAGTCTTATCCACACTTATCTCAATCCGCGGCAAATATCCTCTTCAATCTCAGGTCACTACGGCTATTGAAGAGATATCAGAGGAGTATATGCAGGTTGCGGACCCTAAAGCTGGGATAGATGCAATTCTCAATATAACCCTACAAGATGGAAACTCATCCTTTAGGCTACCAACTCAAGGATGGTGTATGAGTCTTTCATGCCTGGCAGCTTTGGTCAGAGCGAGCAGGCCTTCGTCTTTGGAGCCTCAATTTGCATGCCTAGGAGAGTTAGCTGTCAAGGTATGTTTATTCCTTTCATATCCCTCGGACATTACTGACCTCCATCAGTCCCTTGAGGATGAAGATTCTGAAGTTCGACGTTCGTGTGTGACGATGTGTATCGAGATGCACAGCAAGCTTAACGATGATCAAAGACTTTTTGATGACATCCTGAAGGGTTTGAAGTCTGGTCATCAAAACTTGCTAGCATATTACTTTGCTAAGAGGGAAGGAGAGACGAGACACTAAAATACCGGATGCTTTTGCTATAATCCGCCGGTATTCTCTGTTCTGGATTTGCAAGGAGTGTGCGCATGGTGTAGACGACCTCAGATCTTTATTCTTTTCTGGTGCTTTTCGTCTGAATTATTGGCTTTCCTCGTTTCTCTTTTTGCCAATGTTATATTCATTCCCCTGCTGTTTGGGAGCTTTAGGTATACCTTTGGACTTACTTGTACATTCACTCTACTAACTGAACAGGGCTCGGTTTTGTACTTGTTTATAACTTTATCGCTTTGTTCGTACCGTTATCATAAGATAGGGTTATAGTTTGGTTTGTTTCAAAAGTTTAATGTTTTGTACAATTGTATGTTTAAGACGCGTGTATGAAGCTCTGGGTAAACTTATGATATAGGATCACCTTTAGCTTTGGTGTTTTGTTTCCAACCACATTGGAGCATGAATGAACATGCTTCAGGTCCTAATGATTCAGATGTACGCAGAAATTTCCCCTCCTTCTCCATCACGTACAATCTTGTACAAACACCAACACCCCCACTCGAAGTTGCGCCGCCGTCTATTGCTGTTCTTGCTTCGTCTTTTCAAACTCTACAATTTGCTTACTCCAGTCTGTAACATCACTAATTAGCTCCCCCCCCCTCTCCCCTTCCCGGGCGAGAAACGTACGTCGACTAGGAAAGACTCTATCCGGATCCGGCATCTTTGTGCGGACCTCACGATCGGCTGAGGTCTTCCATGCGAGTGCGACGACTCCCGCAATGACCATAATCATCACCGCCGTGTTTGCTCTCCAGTTGTGCGGTTGCGCGTACCAGCCTCCCGAGGGGGACCACACATGTTTAGGGTACCTGGTATTTTTGTTGTGTCAACGCCGGTAATCTCGGAGGTGGTAGTTGAGTGAAGGTTGCTTACGGGATCTTACCGCCGCCGCCCTGAAGAATTGCCGTTTGTTAGCTGCGGAGAGTATGGAGATGGGGGTGGCGAGAGGGTGTATACCATCTTGAATAAAATTTGGTATGAGGTGGTGGGAGTGAGTGGAGAGTGTTGTCGGAAATACTTGTTGACGTAGATGGTGGGTTTCGGGGATTGAAGTGGTAGTTAGATTGCCAAGACGGGGGGAAAGGAAGGGTTAAGTAGCTTCATAGGGAATGATTCGGTGTTTATGATCTTGATTTTGACAGTAAATGTTCTACAAGTACAAAACCCCTCTACCCCGAACCGACCATGTTGTTTTCTATAAAGGTGCGGGAAGTAGATATCCGTTAAACGCTAGGTGTGCCTTTCTTGGCTTGCTGGGTGTTGTTGGATATTTGTGGTTGCATGGGTTGTACTGAGGATTCTGCAGTTTTGTATATAGCAAAGAGTCAGCCCGAGGAGTTATATCGTTTACCATCCTAATTGCATTGCTGAGTGATCATCTATGTTGTGGAGGTGTCGTTGAGTAGATGTTGCACCGATTTTATGGCTTCTGGGAGGAGATACTGCTGTGCGAGAAGGGCTACGCATTAGTGTCCAAGGGTTCCCCAGGATTTGGCTATTGACAGCGCTGCTGATGTTGCGATCAGGAGGGGTTCCAGAGACTTCATACTGTCACGAGCAGGGCAGAGACAACGTCAGAGGTCAGGCCGAGTGTTTGTATCTTCGAATACAACACAAGTGTCAGAATCAAAGCAGTTATGTATCACCAGAATTAGATGTCATTGGAAGCGTGTTTGAGGCATAAAACCTGACAGATCCAACTTTGAATTACAACGCTCGTGTGCAAACTGCATAGGGCACGAATATTCTGTGTAGGGCATGCTCATCTTTCCTTTACAACGCAATTTCCCTTGGTCAGTTCAAACCTGTGCTTGTAGCACTACATGTCATCGCCCCTCTGTATCACGAATAAAATTGGTTATTTGCAGTGTATATCTTTAATAATTTCTGACAGGTCGTCGGACCGTTGTCTCCGCCCTGCCTGTGACAGTAGTAGGCGATAGTTTAGAGGTAGGCAAGAATTAGACAGGGTAGATCAAATATTCATACTGGAGTATATAGGCATTCCCATAGTCCCCGCGTGCTCCGGCGTGTCCGTAACGAACGTGATTCCGTGTTTGTTGATCGTCGTGCATTCGGTGGGTTCCACATCAACTTCCTTCCTGAATCCTGATTGGGCAGTATCGTGAATATTCACAAGAGAACTAGGTACTCTATGAGAGCAATCGTTGTGGTCGAAGGAAGAAGTTGGCTGGGTATGTTGACTCTTGCGTCTCTAGGTACCATGTATAGCTATAGGTACTATTCCGATAAGGCATGTATTATAGCGTACCGATAAGCACTGTCCATGGATAGACATTCGTTGTGAGGCTATCGTCATTACGGTGGCTATTGTTTGTCCATGTTGCGTTAGTATCACTCACTCACCACTTCAATGGACAAGATGAGTGCTTGCAAGATATTTTGGATGCACAATAGCATGCTGCAGTTGCTCCCAAATCCGCATACCTCATCCTGGAATTCAATATTTCTAGACCAAGCCGCAGAATTACCGCCAAATAACACCCGAGCTGGCTCAAGATGTTACCATCATATCTCCCTGTGTGAAACCCCCTCCCACGAAAGATATCACCATTCTATCCAAGTCGTTGTATTTGTACGGTATCCACCACCCTACTTCTCCAACTGCAACTTCCTCTTAACCATTCCACAAAGGCTCTCAAACAACACCCCATCTTGCCCCCTCTTCCATCTCACATTTACCGTTGCCGTTCTACCCTCAGAACCACTAACTATGATCAAGAACCCAAGCTTCACCTCGCCATCAGTACTCGTATCTATCACACCATTCGCCTTAGCTCTTCTTGCAGCCCTAGACCACACATTTCCTTTCACCTCCCCATAAAACTCTCCATTCCCGCGTTTCATCTCTATCAACTCCAGTTCTCCCAACAACCCTACAACTTCCTCCTCAACCACACCACACTGTCTAGCCACAGCAAACTCCAACCCCAACCCCAGGGGCGGCGAGCATCCCTTCAAAGATTTACTCACCGCAACCCCTGCTGTGGGCTTTCTATCCCCAAAGCTCCAGGCAACAGCCCACCGCTTTGTAACTCCCTGAACCATATCCGTGACCGCCCAGTTTCCTGTAGCCAGGAGGTCAGGGACCGCCTTGAGTTCGGCAACGAATGCGGGGACGCTGGAGAGATTCCCGAACAGCGTCGAATACCATTGTACTCGGGTCCGGAGGGTAAGCGATTCCTGGAGCATCCGCTTTGCGAAACCGAGTTCGCCGTTGGGGATGTAAACCATTTCGGTTGGAGTCCCTGTGCATGTGGAGGATGGAGGAAGGGACTTCAGAGCGACTGAGGCGGTGAGGGACTCAACGGAGGAATAAAAAGGGGGATTGCACATAGTGAAATCGATGCTAGGCATGTATCAGCTATTGTAAGCCAGCGGAAGGAACATAGTGAAATACCGCTCTATTCCAAGTTCATCAAGGGGGAATAATGGGTCGTCAATAGCGGACTCGTGTAGTCTTATTCGGTCCCCTAGTTTGTGTTCATTTTTGGAAATGTTGCAACTGGCACTTTGGAGAGAGTCGTGGTCAATGTCGGTGGCTATAAAGCGCCATGAAGGTCGCAGTGAGCAGGCGAGTAGTGGATATATGCAGCTGGCCCCTGTCCCGCTTTTAACACACTTAGTCCATAATTCTGGAGATAAAAAGAGGCGCCCTACACATCTAGACCTGTCACTGGAGCGGTCGTGTTGAGTTCGCTGGTCAAGTCGGAGTTGGCGGAGTCGACAAGATCTTGAATCCAGAGAACATAGTCCAATCTGTGCAGCTAAGCTGCAGCTCATATCGACGGGAGCGTGGCATCGTACCGGTTTGGGATCATAGGACAGAGACGATCTTCGGGAAGCTTTACGTCAAGGCCGAAGTCGCGTAATAGAAGGCTCTTTGCTAGCTCTCTAATGGAGTTTAACTACCAGTCACGACCCAAGCATCTACGGATATAGAGTATACCTTACGGCCTCTGGATTTTGGAAGTCGACATTTGAATCTGTGTCAATGCTGTTGTAAATGTTCAGTGGGGGCCAGCTTGCCGGTGGTGGAGGCAACACACAATGGTGCGAATCGGGGGCAGTCTTTTGCTAGCGCTTTGAAGTCTAGATAGGCGGTGTATGGGCTTCTTGGATGCATATTGGTGTTATAATCCAACTAGGATGTTCAAAAAGGATGATGAAGTTAAAGTTGGGTAGGGGTTGGGTAGCGGTTGCCGGAATGACGTCGGCGGCTCACACCTAAGAATTAAAGCGAAATTCTCATCAACCATCTTCCGATACTAAGTACAACCCCAATACACACCGCAAACAATGAATCGACTTTCCCACCGTCCTCCAAGGGCACTGTTCCGGCCGCGATGCTATTCCACACTATCCCAACAATCCCAACGAACTGACCGGCCTTTGCGCCTCGCTGTGATCGGCGCCGGTCCTGCCGGCTTCTACACCTCATACCGGGTCCTCAGCAAGCTTTCGAACGCACATATCGACATGTACGAGTCACTCCCGGTTCCGTATGGCCTGGTCCGGTTTGGTGTCGCCCCTGACCATCCGGAAGTAAAGGTGCATTCCGGCCCCTTCGACGCCCTCACAACTCCGCCCTGACTGAGATTAAGACACCCTAGAACTGTCAAGACAAATTCAACGAAGTCGCCGAATCCCCGCGCTTTACATATATCGGCAATACACCCATCGGCACTTCATGGCCACACCCCCCACATCGTTCCATACCGCTTTCATCGATAATACCGCATTATGACGCCATCCTACTTTCCTACGGCGCATCTAAGGATAGAAAGCTTGGAATTAAGGGTGAAGACACGTTGTCGGGTGTCTACTCCGCACGCGCCTTCGTTGGGTGGTACAACGGACTCCCCGAGTATGCTGGCTTCGCCTCAAAGCTCTTCCTCGATTCAGCAGAAGAGGTGGTAGTAATTGGACAAGGCAATGTCGCACTCGACGTAGCGCGTATCCTCCTCACCTCCATTGACGTGCTACGGAAAACCGATATCACGGCGCAAGCAATAGACGCACTATCGCAGAGCCGAGTGAAACGGGTGCGGGTTGTGGGCCGGCGGGGACCGTTGCAGGCGGCATTTACAGTCAAGGAGCTACGGGAACTACTGTCAATGCCAGGGTTGGGATTTTCGGGAGTAGATCCTTCTCTTATGCCCGCGGATGTGGGGAAGCTTCCTCGACAGCAAAAGCGGATTGTCCAGATCCTCCAAAAGGGATCCAAAACTCCGCTTTCGGAAGCGCAAAGACAATGGGAACTCAACTTTCTTCGCTCCCCAGCCGCGTTTCTTCCATCCACCAACGATCCGACTACACTCGGCGCCGTGCGTTTTGAAAAGACGCAGCTGGAAGAACCTATGTTTTCGGCCACTTCCCGAGCACTCCCAACAGGCAAACTCGAGGATCTACAAGCAGATATGGCCTTCCGTAGCATCGGCTACCTCTCCGAACCAATACCCGGTTTCGAAGAGGCCGGAATCCCCTTCAACAACAAGCGTGGTCTCGTGCCCAACGAAGATGGACGGGTCGTGAAACCTTCTTCCACCGCCGAGGAACCCGGAAAAGTTGTGCCTGGAGTGTACACTAGCGGCTGGGTGAAACGAGGACCAACCGGCGTGATTGCAAGTACAATGTATGATGCGTTTGAGACTGCGGATGCGATTGTGAATGACTGGGTTACGGGGGAACGAGAGTTTATGAACGCAGAGGATGAAGAAAAACGGGGATGGGAAGCTGTTGAGAGAGAAGTGAAAGCGAGGGGCATGCGGCCTGTAAGCTGGGCAGAATGGCAGAAAATTGATGCTGCGGAGAAGGTGCGGGGTGCGAGGTTGGGGAAGGAGAGGGAGAAGTTTGTGAATGAGGAGGAAATGTTGGCGGTTCTTGATTAGGATTTGCAGTTTGATTTATATAGACGTTTTATGTTATATGAGCATGAATGCCAAATAGACACCTCGACTAACTCATTTAAGGCGGGGAAGAAGAGCGAAAGTAAACACTGTAGCTCCCCTCAAATCCTCGCGAACCGCTAAAATAGATTTTTGGAGGACCTTAACATGCCACTCGGTGGAAGAGACTCTGGCATCAAAAGAGGCAAGTCAGACTTGATCTCATCATTGCTTTTTCCTCATCTCACCGACTTTGTTGTGGATGCTGTGGCGTAGGCCAAAGAAGCAGTGTTCCTAAGCGGCCCGGCCCGGTTGGCCCGCATGAAGCCGGTCCTAGTGGCAGGTCTCCAAAATTGAGGCCAGACCGGCCGTATCTGTGGGCGGCCTCAGATATCTGAAAGCCGTAGGCTTTTTGCAGCGTAGGCTTTTGAAATGGTGACCCAGCCTGTAGATATAAAATAGGGATAATAAGGAAGGAGCAAAGCGAGAAGAAATTAAGTAAAAGGTAGGGATATGCATACCGAGAGTAAAAGGATTTTTTTAGCTTGTGATAGGAAGGATGTGCAACGATCGGATTGAGTAATGGGCTAGGCAGTGGGTTAGGTAGAGTTGGGACCCAAACTTATGCCAATTCGTTTCCACATCCCACTTGGTCACGATGTGGCGCACCTTGCTACATCACGTGTAGAGCTTGGCATTCATCGAGTGAGGCCACATGCATCGGCTAAACATTTGCTTGGCACCCACTACAAAAACCCCTTCCTCTTCCCAGACCTTTTGTTCTTCATACTTACCTTGACTCGACTCGGGCAGCTCAAAGATTGTCAGGGTCCGGAGGCAAAAATTCTACCATTGCACTGAGGTGGATGAGCTTTTGTGAAGGGTCTTCGGGCCCTCTCGGAGTCATAATTTTTGATTTCAAATCCTCCTTTTTTCATTGACCGTTTGGGTGCTTGTAAGAGGCCGAGACGTCGAGGAAAATCGTGCGTGGCGAATTTTTTTGTTGTGCGTTTTGTTTAGTGTGGCTTTATTCGGTCTCTAGGCCCTAAAATTTGACTATTACTGGTCACTTTATCGCAGCTCTGTCTAACTTACACTTGATGCCTATGTTTATGATATCTAACAAGTTACGACTAGCGAAACTCGACGATTTACATACAGTACTTGCCTCTAAATAAGCAAACATTCCTGTGGCCAGATCCTAAACACTCTCCAGAACTCACTTGAATCCAGTGCCCTCCCCTTCTCCTCGACACTCCTAGGCAACACTCCTGTCCCCCTCTCCTCCAGCAGCTGCATAACCCACCTCTTATGCTCCTCCGTCCCCCAAGCCAATGCCAAATCCCACCAATCATAGCTTCTCATATCCGTGAGCAACCACCTCTGACCCCTTGCCTCTTCCCAGCACCCATGAACAGCTACCACTGCAGCCGTCACATCCTCTCCATGAATCAAATGCAGGCTCCCCTTCCCCGCCAGCTTCTCCTTGCTGTCTGCAACACGTGAAACCCACCCCTGCGGCGACCGGGCGCCGCCCCACAGGCCAGAGAGATTCAGAACACACCCGCCTAGTGACAGCAGCTCTGTTTCTGCGATCCCGCGCTCGTGCGTGGGATCGATTGCGGTGTGCCGGGTGCTGGTCCCAGGCGCATTCCAGACGCTGGATGTGCCAAGCTGGATAAACCGTGGCGACGACCCGGGGTGGGTGGATGTGTAGAGGTCTACAAGACGCTTTGTGCCCCCGGTGACCTTGATGGGGAAGGCTATCAGGACTGTTGTTGCGGAGGGAAGCGCATTGTAGGGTGTTGGATCCGTGGATTCCGGGTCGAAGTTGAAGGCGATTGTGGTAGGGGACCCTGCACGAGTTGTGGCTGCATGCGTTATGTTGTGGGAGTCGAGGACGGGGAGGAGAAATGTGCTGGTCCAGCCGGCGCCGAGTATGAGGAAGTCAACGTGATGTGGGGTGGGAGTGTTTGCGAGTGTCATTGTGATGGTGAGCTCCGTCAAGCTAAAGACAGGGAGATCGTATTGAGGAGACTTGGGCTGTCACCTGATTGATGCTGACTTGAACCACAACTCTTCTGGCGAGTCAACAGAGCTGAGTTTTGAACAAAATACGCTTGAAGAATTGAATCAATTTGCTCTAGTATAGTAGCTCATGAAACGAAAAATGGACAAAACAGCAATCAAATATAACCTCAAGCTTAAATGCTGTGCTATGCCATCTCAACTCCAAGATCAACTAGCTCAACTTCGCGTCTCTATCGATTAATCCTACCTTTCTATTACTCTTGCCCTTGAATTTTTGTTGCAACAGCTCAATCAGTGTGGCATAGGGCATTTCATCATCCAAATCCGTCTCCTCATACCAGGAATTGGCTTCGGCCCCAATGAAAGAAGTAGTCTACAGCTATATCAGTAAGTGCCCTTTGTGATACAGTATGAAAGCATAGCATACCAAGAGAAGCCTTTTGTCATCATCACTCATTTCTGGATTCACTCGTTGGACCAGAGCTTCAAATTCCTATTTTGGAATTAGACGGAGTTATTTCATTGGAAGAGGGATTCAACATACCTTTACAAAACGCTTCCCATCTTTCGTGCCATCGAACGTCAGAATCTTCAGACGTTCTGCAAAAATCTCTGCCAAGGCCGCTTCGCCTCGAAATGGGAACGGGTCGTAGGAAGATTCCGTGTCGATGGTGGGTGCAAGCGATGATTCGATGGCTTTTGATTCCGTCTCTAGGTCGGCGATAATCTTGGCTCTGTCTGGAGGCAGTGCAGCGTTGTAGACTGTGATGGGCTTGACATTCATTGCGGGAACGGTCTCATTGACGTCGGCGGCGGCGACGGCGGTTGCTTTCTCCTCCGCATCGAGACCTTTGGTAGCTGCCAAAACGATTTCGACGACAACCTCCTTCGCCTTCCCCTTGCTATCCTGAGGCTTTGATTTATCGTTGATGCCGTAGGAATCGGTGTACGTTTTCCACAGCTCTTCAACCGACTTCCCGCCGGAGAGCTCAACCCACATCTCATCGGAGTAATCCTTGTCTTTCAACTGCTCGTTGATCCAGACAATGGTGCCCACTCCATACGAGTCCTCAAGCCAATCCAGGAAGTACGCAGTATTTTGGTATCTAAGAGTATGTATTAACTTCAAATATTAAATTCAAGAGATCGAGAACGTACCCACTATCCCAGCGTTCACCTCCTCTCTTCCAGTGTGGAGGAATAAACCTGGAGTATTAGTCAGTAATCAAAGTCCCAATCTTTATCTTATCAGAGCATTAGCCATGAAGACAAACCCATCCTTCAACCGAACCCAATCCGCAATTCCCTCAATCAACCCAACTGGCGCCGTATCGTTAGCATTATGCTGCCACGCGTGAACCTGGTCTAGTGTTAGCCTGTCATCCATAATCTACGGGAGAAACTGCGTCAGGCACCATCTCATGTCTAATCACGCCTAAGATCTCATCCTTGAGTCTCTTCTCATCAATCGAATCGATGTAATCCGTCGAGAAATGAATTTGCTTGTTCTTTTCGCCCACAGTATATGCTACGCCCCCCATGGGCCGTATGAAGAGGCAAACGCTCTGCTGACTATAAACACATTCGGATAAGCTCGGGTCTCTTCATTTGTAAGTGTTGTCGAACGTACTAAGTGGGCTGTTTGTCAGGCGTAACATAGAGTCGCTTTACAACTCCGAGTATCGCATCACGGATCAAGCTGTGACAATTGACTGTGTCCATAAATTTGCAGCATCCGGAGCGGTCCAAATCTTGAGCATTGAACTCAAGCTTGGGGATGAACCAGCCATCAGAATCTCGGCGCTTGTTTTCATTGTCTTCTGGCTTGTGTTTCTTCTCAGTTTCGACCAGTATACTCGCCGTAGGAGGCTCTTTGTTGTAGAGAGTAGCGGGTGACATTTGAACAAAGATGAACTGCGGTTGCGGAGACTGGTAGCCTTCCGGCGTATGCACGTTATGCTAAATTCTGGATTATATGAAGTTGATGAGGAGTTGATATGTTTTGCGTGGTAGACTGTAACGAAGGGTAGGGAAGCGGGGGAGCTCAAACGGAGCTCACGGACATGGATGTATGTTTCCATTCATAGCTATTCTCGATGCGGTCGGTGGTACTTTCCGTTACATGCAGGACGAATAAGATGCTGAGATTTAATGAGAATTCACAGCCACTGAGTATCTGCTCTTCTTATTCATAGGTTTGATTGAATTGTTCCATCTTACATATACCCTCAGAGCAGGAGTGGCTTGTTGAATAATGCCTTGACCTGAATCCCTGAACCCGAACGCCGCCCAATGATGAAAACAACCCATTCCACACCACATTTGGTCCCCTTTTTTTGGTGCGGTTGAACGCCGTACAGTGCCCATGACTCTAGTAAAACATCTGAAAGAAAAGGACAGAAAGAAACAGAAAGAGACAGAAAAACGTACATAACTATACCTAACTAGAAACAAAGGATATGAACATCAGTACCTCTAGCGGTCGCAAAATAAACCATCCGTAACGCCTGGGTATTTGGTAACTTTAGTACCTTCGGCTAGAGGATACCCCATACGTCCTCTGCGGCATGACAGATCTTGCTGCAGGCAACACTTGCGCTGAGCGAGTAGTTGCTAACACCGATCTTTTCGTCGATCCATCCATCTGCGAAGTCATCCTTTCCCTTCGCCATCGCACCAACAGCAACGCAAAGACTTTCGCCCTCGCCGAGACCACCAACGTACTCCCTCGCATTTACCGCAGGGGCCTCCCAACTCAGCGCAATCTTTCGACAGTTGGGTGGGAGGTATTGTGTGACAGGGTTCTTGACAACCTTGAGCAGTTTTTCGGAACTGGTCGTGGAGCGAATCGACAGCTTATGAAGCAGCTGCACCATCAATCCCGCGAACCGCTTGAATGTTCGAGGGATGCGAACGGTGGGGTTGACCTCAATAAGGACACCCTTCGCAGACTGAATATAAACTTGCAGCTTGCCAGCCTTGTTGACGGGTGAATCGAGGAGAGTTAGAAGGCACTGTTGAAGAACCCCAAGGAGAAAATGTCAGATATCGGTGTTGCAGCCGACTTAAAAGACAGGAGGACAAGAAGATTTCCGGAATGAACAAAACCAAAGGCAAACTGGGAAGTAATAATAATCATCAGCACAAGGGCAGAAAGGTTTGTACCTGGTGGAGAATGTCTGGCCGCGCATCACTGATGTCCCGTCCCATCTTCTTCAACACTCCGATATGGTCGTCGGAATTGAGCAGCGCATATTTTTCGGAGCCATTGGGCCCACCAGTCGATATCTTGTGTGTTTCAAGGCATGCCTGTGACAGAACAACAATCAATCGCTTGGAATCATGATCCTCCGGCGCGATGGCTACCGCTTGTTCAGCGGTGAGCGTGGGGAGAGGAGGAAGAGACTGAGTGCGAGGGCGCTTTCTGACAGGTGGGGTAGCCATATTTTTGGGGTGAAGTGAGTTTTAAGAGTGGAGAAGTAGAAATTCGGGTAGACAAACAGACAGGAGAGACGGTGGGATCAAAGTGAAAAAACATGAGGATAGAGTCACTTTATGGCTTGGCATGGCTAGAGTCCAGATTTCACTTTTACTCGTAGTTAGAATAGGGTGGACGAAATCGGGAGTGCTTAAGTGAGAGTTGGGCGGTTAACCTCACAGAAGTAGCGGCCAGTTGCACATCCGGCGTTACTGTATGAGTGCTCCAGTGTGGTTTTCAAAGCCTTCACCATACTCCTTCGCTGATTCAACAACCCTGCGCTCCCGATTTCGTTTCCCGTATGTGAGTAGAGTAATTAGCACACTTGTGATTGGTGTTGGGTACGAGCGTGTCTGAGTAGCCTTGGGCATGAGTATGGGCGTTTCTTATGGAAACTTTACTCTAAATAACGAAGATTTAAACTCATTTTCTACCAACTTTATGGTTGCTGCTTCCCCCTAACACTTCCATTACCACTTCCACTTTGCTCCCATCACCGCTGCCTCTAGCCTCTCGCGTACTCTATGTTGGAAATCTGCCCACGGCGGGAGAGGGGAAGGGGAAAGAGGGAGCAACCAAATCCGGTCTTATCTGGTATATATGGAGCAAGCAGTAGATAGAACAGTATCGCTTCTGGACACCTCTTAGCACCTGCTCTATTTTCAACACTTTACAGATTGCTCAGGACGTTCGCGGCGAAGTAACTGGTCCCAACTCGTTATTCTACTGGCTTTAGACACAAGAACAGAAGACATACCACACCGCGTGAGTTGTGCTACTATGTGGGTTGCTTAGATCTAGACTTGAGCATAACACTACTTGTGATAAGGCGTCTAGGATCAACCAAGAGGCGAAATAATCCAATTCGTAACTATTTCTTAGATCGTGAAAGTATTCAACTGCCCGAATTCAACAAGCTTTTGTAGAGACAGATACCAGCAAACCGCGTCACCCATGCGCATCAGACAAGTAAATAATGTACAACGTTAACCCCATTTGAAACGTATTAAACATACCCATGCCCGGTCACCTTATGCAGCAACCTCGCCCTCCTTGGGCTTCTTGGTTTCCCTGTTGTCAGGTCCATCTTCGGCCTTGCGCTTGGTTCCATTGGATTCGGGAGCAGTGTCCATGAGTTGAGGAACTCCATTTTTATCCTTGGGTGCTGACGATTCCTTACCATGGCCGTTGCTGTCTCTGTCTCCCCTAGATCCACTGCGGCCTCGGCCCCCCCTACCTCCTCGGCGTCCCCTATCACCTCCGCCTCTTCCGCCTCTTCCGCCTCTTCCGCCCCGTCCACCTCTTCCACCCCTCTGCTCGGAATTCCGGTCCTTAGCTGCGAGTTTCTCTGCTTTGAAGGCGTTGAATTTGTTTTTAGCGTAAGGCTTAGGTTGGATCTTTCCAGAAGCGATATCTGCCTGCTTTTGGAGGACGTAGGCCTCCTTTGTTTTCCACTCCAGTTCCTGCTCATTAAAAGTTGGCTTGGATTCCATCGCGGCAAACTTCTGCAGTAGCTCTTCGGAACCAAACTCGATAAAGACAGATCCCTTGAAGACCTTCTTGTCGTCGCGACGAAGGCGCACAGCGTTAATGGGACCGTATGGTTCAACCAGTTTCTCTACGTCGATCTGAGTGGTGGGGGTCTCTTCACCAAACCCTTTCTGTTAGAGAGATTAGCACACGATTTACAGCAGGAGGATGAGGGATTTAGTATGAGGGATTTACATACCGCGTACATGCTAGTCTTCAAAGCCTTGTCGTGCACATGTCTGATCTCGAATGGCTTATCGCCGCCCTGGGTTTGTCCCTTCTTTGCGGCTCCTGCGCCGACTGGCAGAGGTACTTTGCGCACAACTGTCTCTTCATCTTCGTCTCCACAAATCTCCAACGCCTCGCTCTCTTTTAGCGCAGCGACGACCAGGGCATGGTCCTTGAAGCGTCGCATTCTTTTGAAGCTTGCGATAAGCTTGATTGGAACTGGCTTATTGTCTTTAGTCACCAAACTCCATAGGAATTTATCGAAAGGAAGGTTCGAGTCGGAAAAGTAGAATTCAACCTGCGCGAAGTCAGTCACATGGGCGTAAAATGATCAACCGCGCGATGGGAGGGTCGCACTTGTTTCCTAATTTCGACAGGATCGCTAGATTCTGGGAGAAGAGATGCATCAAACTTGACATTAGATGGCCGTCGCTCGTATTCAGCAGAGGTCGCAACGCTATCAGCCCTAGACTCCTCCTTGGTAGGTGTCTCTGCTTCTTCGGTCTTGGTTTCTGCCTTAGCAGAGGTCTCTGCTTCTGCGATCTTGGTTTCTTCCTTAGCAGAGGTCTCTGCTTCTGCGGTCTTGGTTTCTTCCTTAGCAGAGGTCTCTGCTTCTGCAGTCTTGATTTCTTCTTTAGCAGAGGTCTCTGTTTCTGCGGTCTTGGTTTCTTCCTTAAGCGAAGATTCTGATTCTTCGGTGGGAGTGTCGGACTTGATGTCTTGCTCCTCTGGCTTGAGAGCAACAGGGTTCTGAGTAGTATCAGCCATGATATATCGGTAACGTGCTTGCGCAAATGCGCGACAAGAAATCGATTATCAAAAGGGTTAAGGGATGATCAAAAGTGAAAGGTGAGCAGGTCAATTGAATGTAAAAGAGTTGTTGGGTGTGGTTAGGTTAAGGAAAGAAGGGAAGAGCAGAGGAGGAAGAGTCAGATGTAGAGGAGTCAAAAATTGACTTTGGAGGGGCTGACTGCACGGCGACGCTAGCGGCTACGGGCGGCTGCTTGGCACACTGAGGACCCTGCTAAAACGTTGAACAATGACTCGGGAACATCAGACTCAATCACGATTGCAGCTCGTTCATTTGCAGTTTAAAACGAGCCATTGAGCAGTGGGCTACGACGATACCGTCTCTGGTCTTTTTTTGGCCTATCTACTCTACTCTACTACGGTGAGGAGTAGGTGTTTCTTGATACTGTAGTAACACTGGGTTAGGGCTCTAAACTTTTGCTTCGCCGCTTTCGAGCAACAAACGCGCAACACTTTACACAATGGCGACCACCCTCCCCGCCGTTGCAGCCCCCGGCCAACCTCTCGCCTCTTCAGCTTCCTACCTCCCTGGTCCCGGCACCTCCCTCTTCGCTAGCAATATTGTTTCCACGATCGCTGGCGCAGTCAGCGCTCTTCCCACAACACCTCTCCCCACCCTTACCGTCCGGCGTACCCCTCTCACCGCCACCTCTGCCTCTACCTCCGTCCTGCCCACGGTCCAATCCACCGTTCTCGCCCGGGTCACACGCATAAACCCGCGGCAAGCAACTGTGAGCATCTTCTGCGTGGGCGATGTCCCACTCAACGATGAGTTCCAGGGCATCATCAGAGCGCAAGATGTGCGCGCGACCGAGAAGGACAAGGTCAAGATCTTTGAGAGCTTTCGGCCAGGAGATATTGTTCGTGCGCTTGTGATAAGTCTTGGTGATCAGAGTAATTACTATCTAAGTACAGCGCAGAATAGTTTGGGGGTCATAATGGCGTATAGTGGTATGTCGTGTTCGAACAGGCAAACGAAGAGAGGTACTAACGGGTAATAGAGGTTGGAGATTTGATGCATCCCTTGAGTTGGCGGCAGATGGCGAGTACGCGAACTAGTGCGGTGGAGGAGAGGAAAGTTGCAAAGCCGATATAGATCACAAGGTCTGGAGATGAAGAAATGATAGTCTATTGCCGTGGGCTCCCAGAAGAGATGGTCTTTAATAATAGACAGATGCGGTACTGTAGACAGACCACCATGGCATGACTACGATTCTCAAGGGCTATTCTGTACAATATACACGGTTCTGTTTAAGGTGCAGGATTCAGGAACAGGCTCTCCACAAGTAAATGAGCAACCGAAAGTTCTGTATTAAATGAGACATAAAACAAGCGTCGGTCTACCGCAAAACGGGCCGCAATAAGATTACTCCAAATTCGCATCTTTAAACCCACAATAATCTATTTCAATTCCAAACCTCTACTCTAGCTGTAAGAGAGTCTCCACTCTTTAGCTCGAATTCGCTAGCACCGATCCTGGAGCCATCCGCCCTCCACCGTGCAACAGCTCGTGTATGCTTCTCCTCACATATCCGGTTGAGTTCAGGCCAGAACTTGGAGTGGTCATACGAAAATTCGCAATCACCGCCGAACTTCATGTCAAGTTGCACTGGCGGTACATGCTCCCGAAGATTCTCGTTGAACTTAAGCTTTTCGCGGGTCTGCAAAAGATGTCAGCGTACAGGCGAAAGCATGGTGTGAAAGGAGAAGCTTACAAGAGGATCAATGAATGGATTAAGGAGCTTAAAGAAACCCCACACAAACCAGGGAACTGCGAAAAGTCATTAGCAGACATCGCAACCCGTGTGGGGAAAGACGTACGATTGATACACAGAGCCCTTCCCAATCTTTCTGGATAATGGCTTTGCAGAATATTCAACACCTCCCGACTCTGCGCGATACTAGGATTACTGCTCTTAGTCGAAGCACCGAAGTCAATCAGGAGAGCCAGTGTTTCCTGCCCAGCTGGCATCAAATCTACAATCCTCTCCAGCATAAATACTAAGTGCTGAACCTGCCTCGGCGAGCGCTCAGTATTCTGTCTCCCAGGGTTGAGGTATAAACAGGGACGGCCTTCATTGTCGTAGCCTAGGATAACCTGCTTTCCGGTCTCGTTCTCGGGAGAGATGTAGTCTGCCGTGTGGTTGGCCACTCCGTATTCTCGACGCCATACGATTGTGGTCTCAATTCGCTTCGTTGCTGCCGCAAGATCCCATTTGACGGCTCGGAGGTAACGGAGGAGGCATTCACGCGTCAACCACATGCGTTCAGCCTCGTCGAGCTCCCGTTCCTCGGCGCCTTTCTCGGTGGATATAGGGAGCATTTTGATTGCACTGACGTGCGCGAGGAGTGCGTCATACTTAGAAGACTGGTCGGGAGTCAATTCGGCGACGGGGGCAGGCTTGCATGTTGGTAACGGAGCAAGGAAGGGAACCAGCTTTTTGCCAGTCTTTTCCTCCTCACTGACGATGGCAGTTGCGACTTTGACGAGGGGAATCTCGGGGGCTTTTGCGGCAGGCTCGTTGGCGATGGGGTTTGAATTTTCGTTGACGGTGGTTGTCGTTGCCGTTGGGGTATCGGTGGTAGTGACGGTCTCGGAGGTAGGTGGAGCGGTAGCTTGTGGATGTGGAACTGGATCCAGCTTCTCGTTCATGGTGTCGGTGTTGTTAATAGGCTCGGATGGTGTTACGACGGCAGCCATGGTGATGACGGTGGTGAGATCAAACTCTACTCTATTCTTCGCTACCAGGACTCTATTCTTCCCGGAGGACGTAGGGAGTATTTGTATGATACATAGCAACGGACGTAAGATCACCAATGCGGTTTTTAGTGGCACTCGGAAGAAGTTGTGCCGCAGGGCATTAGTTGCCTGGACTAGTAATGGGTGTTGGCTGTTGGTTGTCGCACTCACAATCGAGTGAGTAGTCGTCGCACTGCAGCACTTTGTTCGTATCGGTTTCCGAGATGAGAGAAGCTGGATGCTGAGAATACCGGTATACTTTTTGTATTTATACTGAAGCACCTAAGAACTAAGAGGTACTTAAGTACTGTACTTAGGTGTAGTACATTCCCGGGTGATGTCGGACTACCATGGGCCCTTGCAGGGAAGATCCATGTTTACGCGCTTCTTCCAATTAACGCGAGTCGAGTCGAGTCGCGTCCCAAGTGCAACAGCACTGCACCAGGCAACCTACTCGACCCATTCAACACATCTCACATCCACACATCTGCCTCCACACAAATGGACGACTCCCCAAACCCCCCAGAATTGATCGAGCGCTTCGGCAGCCTGCCTCCCGACATCATGGGCGAACTCCAGAGCATGCTGCGAATCTACGACATCGACGCGCAAGAGCTCTTCTTCAAATGGGAGTCCTACAGTATGAAGATGGGGCCTGACGACATAAATCTCACATATGATACGGTACTCGCCTTCAAGAAGGATGTGCAAGAGCTGCTCGAGAAAGAACAACGGGGAAAGGCGCGAATGCAACAGACCCCCGCTGTGCAGAGAACTATACAGCCCCAGGCGGCTAGGGCGGATCCGTTTGCGCTGTAAGCTTGTTCGCCATTCAATTGTTCACCATTTAAGGGAGTACTAATGTAGGAAGGTTGGATGGAATGCTTCCTACTACCCCTGCCCGCGGGAGTGCAGTGAAGCGGAAAAATCTAGCACACGAAACTCCGCGGGGAAAGACTTCACGAAGGCTAGACGTTCCCTCTTCGCCTGTGCCTGTGCCGTCTTCGCCAATTCAAACACCCCGCAAGCCGTTCTCATCGGCACCACTAGAGGCGGCTACTCCCTTTAGCAAGCGCAACGCCGCCGGAGAAACCATCGAAGTGTTGAACCCGCATATTCCCAAGCCTACGCTACCGCTCGCAGATGCATTCTACGATTCCCGTGTCAAGTTCGTCTTCCGCATGGATATCAAGAATTTTGCATACAGGCCGATGTATCAAAAACTCACGGAGGCGTCCGAAGTGCAAGACGAGCGTATTGACGAGTTTGCGACTGCTATACAGGAGCACTACTCCCTCGACGACGCAGTATTCGGGGACCCATCGATTGCCTCGCCTTCCGAAATAGTCGCAGTAGGACGCATTGTCTCAGACTCTTTAGAAGGGAAATTCAACCCCTCCTCTATCCTCCTCGAATCATCGCGTATGACTGGCGCTGGCGCTCGCACGCCATTGAAGCTCGACAAGATCTCCAGCTTTGCATTCTTCCCCGGACAGATCGTGGCCGTGAAAGGCGTGAACTCATCTGGTACTTATTTCCAAGTCCACGAAGTCATGGATCCTCCCAGGCTCCCATCCGCATCCACATCCACTGCAGAACTGGCCGCCACCGCAGAATGCCTCGCCGCTGGTCCCGTGAGTGTTTTTATTGCTTCGGGACCATACACCACGCAAGACAACCTCAACTTTGAAGCATTGGATGAACTGTGCACCAAGGCGGCGGAGCAACAACCAGACGTAGTTATCTTTGCGGGGCCCTTCATAGACTCCGAGCACCCCCTCGTGCAGGCCGGCGAATTCGACCTGGAAGATATCGATATGGCGAACGACGGCACAATCGAGGACCTCTTTTGCCAAAAGATTTCTCGAAAGATACAACGGATTAAGAATAGCATGGTGATCATGATCCCCTCTCTCCGAGACGCCGTATCAAGACACTGCTCCTTCCCCCAAGAACAGCTGAAAAGGAGACCCTTGGAACTCCCCAGCGTCTGTCCCTCTCTCCCCTCTCCAAGATATACCATGTCTAACTAGCGTGCACAGAATGTCAAATGTCTCCCAAACCCGAGTATGTTCTCCATCAACGAACTCCTCTTTGCGATCTCTACAAACGACATCCTGTTTCACCTGCAGCGCGAAGAGATTACGTGGAAACCGGCCAACACGAACCCACCGGCACGCCTCTCCTCTCACCTGCTGGCGCAGCGTAGCTTTTACCCTCTGTTCCCGCCGCCGCCGAGAGAAAGTCTTCCCCCCGGGTTGAACGCCGTCGGTGGCAGCCTCGACGTCCCGCACTCCAGATTGGCGGATTTGGTGGGTGTAACACCCGATATCCTCGTGGTGCCCAGTATGCTGGGAACTTTTGCAAAAGTTGTGGACGGCGTGGTGGTCGTGAATCCTGGGAGTGCGAGTAAACCAAGGGGTGCTGGGACGTGGGTGGAGATAGCGGTGAAGGCGCCGGAGGTTAAGGACGGTACAATGGAGGTTGAGGTCGGACATGACGTTTGGGAGAGGGCTCGGGTGGAGGTTAGGAGGATATAGCAACGGCTTTTAGGTGGAATGGGAGTCACGGGCATATTATGTACTTAAGTACTATGCCAAAAAAACCCCGTTTATTGATGTGACTGCAGTGCCACATTTACCCGATTGCAGCATGACTCCCAGAGTCCAGTGATTGTAGCATATTACTAAATTTAAGATTCCAATTACTGGGGAATAGCTCAAAATACCACAGTAATACAAGTTACCAGCAAATATGACATTGTAAATGATTGAGTATTTAGTTGAATGGGGTAATATTGGTCAATTGAGCAGCATTGAGCATTTGCATAGATGTGGCAAGCATTCCACATTCTTGTCACAATGATGTGACAGTAATAAACCAGTATACCTACAAATAGCCCTAACATGATTTTATGTTCAACAAACTACAATCATAGTGTAGTGGTTAGTGGGTGTGTAAAATACCCACTGAAACAGGTTTGAATCATGCCAGAGATATTTTTTTTTACCATACATCAGTCAGCTGGCAGCATCGGGCCTGGAGGCAAGGCATTGGGCGTGTGCGGGCGTGTGCGGGCGTGTGCGGGCGTGTGCGGGCGTGTGCGGGCGTGTGCAGCGAAATATACATATGTGGAAGTAATATAGTATAACTCTACTATTTAACTCAATGCACATCATTTTGAATATGACAGAAATCCAGCATCAATGTGGCATCAATATATCATCTAATGTGGTCTTCTGTGCTACATTATTGTGAAATTGATCCCACATTCAAAACAATTGATATTGTTGCAAATTCCGAAATACCCCACAAGTTCAGCCAATGTATACATTTATAAAGAATTCAACATTAATACAGCATTAACT